>Ga0256913_10000960_pt1 | contig 14955 bp, 14 predicted proteins | sample Axial_MatmetaG_FD_185970 | JGI IMG/M metagenome (GOLD analysis project Ga0256913, IMG submission 185970) | Deep-sea worm associated microbial mat communities from Axial Seamount, Juan de Fuca Ridge, Pacific Ocean - Axial_Mat | ecosystem: Environmental > Aquatic > Marine > Oceanic > Microbial...
CATCACCCTTCTTCATCTGATTTTCCCTGATTAGCTTTACAGTTTCAGGATTCAGTTTTATACGTCCCTCAGCACGGGCAATACGTATCTGGTCAGGCTTGTGTCCGACATCCACCATATTGGCTTTCCCTTTGTCGTCGGTATGAGTAAGTTCAGGCATAATATATTTTTTTGACAAAGATATAAATTTTAGAATTGGAGAATTAGTGAAATCGTGGATTAGTTGGTTTGTAATTGACAGGACGGGAGGAATTGAAGGGGGCGATGTCCGATATTATTTGGTTATATGGTATCATAAAAATAAAGGTCTTGCATTTTTGGCAAGAGTTATTTGCCGAAACTTATCCAAGTTGTTAATCATCTTAATGACCCTTTACTTCTTAATTATACACCTGTAAGGCATTAAGAATAGTTAAAGGTTATATAATGTTTTAATTCCTTTTTGGATTATAATTTTTTTGATATATTATCTCACACTATCCTCCAATGTTACTAAACTTGTTAACCTTGTTTTCGGTGCCGGAACGCGGTTTTTGTCCCACTGCCTGAAGATATGCTTCTTTTATTCCGAGTTTTCTGACATCAAACTCCAAATCACTGAAAAGGCAGGGTTTTATTTTTCCGTTTGCCGTAAGGCGCAATCTGTTACAAACAGCGCAGTGTCCACCTTCGCCACCTATTACTTTCGAAAAAATCCCGTATTCAAGGTCCATCTCTTTGATAAACCTGACTTTCAAACCGTTTTCTTTGCAATAGGCGGCAACGGTCTGCGCATCCTCTTCAAGAGGAGATTTTTTTATTACACAATTGATTTTTACGGGAGTCAGTCCGGCTGCCTTGGCTGCCTCAATTCCCCTCAAAACGGTCTCAATATTTCCCACGCGGGTTATTTGTCTGAATTTTTCAGGATTAAGGGTGTCAAGACTGACGTTGACCCTGTGCAGACCGGCTTCGGCAAGAGGTGCGGCATATTTATCAAGAAAGACACCGTTTGTTGTCATAGCAAGGTCTTTTATTCCTTCAATACTTGCCAGCATACCTATAAGGTCAACAATTCCACGCCTTACGAGAGGTTCACCACCCGTTATCCTGACCTTGTCTATTCCCAGTTCAACACCGGTTTTCACTATCCCGGTGATTTCCTCAAACGACAGTATTTCCTCGTGTTTCATCAACTCCACACCCTGTTCAGGCATACAGTAAACACACCTCAGATTGCACCTGTCAGTTACCGAAACCCGAAGATAATTAATATTTCTTTTAAACCTGTCTATCATCAGTTGTAATTATTGAACTGTCAAAAGTATAAATTATTGGAATGGAAAATAATTTTTAAATTATTTACTATTCATAAAAGTGAAATTATAAAAAAATTAGTGAAGTTCAAGAACAAAAAATAAACCTCAAACTATTCTGATAAAATATGTTACGGCCATATCAATCTGATCTCCACCTGTCTTCCTTCTTCTAATTTTGTATTTCCGATTGCAATCGAAATCAGTCCGTCGGCATCAGTCAGAGCATTAATATGTGCAGAACCATGATACTCAAGCGGAAATACCTTTCCTCCGTCAATTTTTACGGGTAGCCAGGATAATCTTTTTGACTTTCTTCTGCCGTATTCTTTCCCCATAGGAAGGATAATTTCGAGTGGTTTATGCTTATAACCCATCAAGCCGTAAATCAAAGGTTTGACCAGCAATTCAAATTGCACAAAAGAAGAAACCGGATTTCCAGGGAGTCCGAAAATAAACTGCTTATCCCTGATGCCAAAAACCGTTGGTCTTCCCGGCTGAACTGCAATGCTCTTGAATTTCAATTCGACACCAAGCTCCTTCAAAACTTTCGGGACATGATCAAAATCGCCCATCGAAACACCCCCTGTTAGTAAAATTACATCGTTACCGTCGAATGCTTTTGTCAGCATTTCTCTTGTCGAGTCTTCAGTGTCAAGGGCTATTCCGGTATAGGTGACTATTGCTCCCATTTTTGCCGCCTGTGCCAGCAACTGGTATGCATTGCTGTTTCGTATCTGAGAAACCGAAGGTACAACATCCGGCTCAACAAGTTCATCACCGGTTGAAATCACGGCGACCTTTACCTGTTTGTAAACCAAAGGATTTATTTCGCCGGCTGATGCAAGAACGGCTATATGCTGGGGTTGAATCAATGTTCCTTTTTTTAAAACAACATCACCTTTTCGTATATCTTCACCAAAATAACAAACATTGTCTTTAACACTGTCTTTCAGATATTTAATTTTATTATCACCAACTTCTTTCGTATCTTCCACCATTATTACAGTATCAGCACCATGAGGCAAAGGAGCTCCGGTCATTATTTTTGCACATTCTCCCTTTCCGACAACCTTTTCAGGTGCTTTACCGGCAGGAATGACCTCAATAACCTCCATAATGTCATTAATATCTTCCTTGCGGCAGGCATAACCGTCAACGGCAGACTTATCAAAAGGCGGCATTGCAACATCCGACTTTATATCCCCGGCAAGAACACGGTTTAACGATTCCATAAAATCCACACACTCCGTATCTTTCTCATAAACAGAGCCGTTTACAATATCCAATGCTTCTTCAAATAGTATCATTTTGCATAAAATTTACGATGCAAAGATAACCTGATTTACTTATTATTGTTCAATAAAAAAATAATGAAAATGGGGATTACAAATCCCCGGAATATTTACTTTCGGATTATGCCGGCGCACCGGACTAACTCTAAAATCCGAAAGAGCCCAAGATTTGATACACACAGCCATCTGAGCTAACCTGTATCCTCAGAAACTATGAGCTGTTCCGGATTTAAGCAATGGCACGTGTGAGAGCCTAATCCGGAACCTGATATCATTTGGATTTGTAATCCTATTAAATAGCATTATATTGTTGAACAGGAGATTACAAATCCCCGGAATATTTACTTTCGGATTATGCAGGCGTGCAAAGCCGGCTCTGAAATCCGAAAGAGCCCAAGATTTGATACACACTGCCATCTGAGCTAACCTGTATCCTGAGAAACTGCGAGCTGTTCCGGATTTAAGCCCAGGGCACGTGTGAGAGCCTAATCCGGAACCTGATATCATTTGGATTTGTAATCCTATTTAATAGCATAATATTGTTGAACAGGAGATTACAAATCTCCGTAATATTTACTTTCGGATTATGCCGGCGCACCAGACTAACTCTAAAATCCGAAAGAGCCCGGGATTTGATACACACTGCCATCTGAGCTAACCTGTATCCTCAGAAACTATGAGCTGTTCCGGATTTAAGTAATGGCACGTGTGAGAGCCTAATCCGGAACCTGATATCATTTGGACTTGTAATCCAAATCAATTAATTTTGCTGCAAAAAAGCAATGGGCCTAAAAAATAAAATTTATAGTGAATACAAATATTTCCTGACACTCACAGTTGTTGATTGGGTTGATATTTTTACAAAACCAGTTTATAAACATATAATTGTTGATTCATTGAAATTTAGTCAGGAAAGGAAAGGATTGATTGTTTATGCCTGGTGCCTGATGTCAAATCATTTGCATTTGATTGCCAGTGTTAAAGAAGGATTTAATTTGTCTGATTTTCTCAGGGATTTCAAGAAGTTTACGAGCAAAGAAATTATCAAGACAATACAAAGTAGTAATGAAAGCAGGGAAAAGTGGATGTTAAACAGATTTGAGTATGCAGGGAAGTATGATGTAAAAATTAAAGATTATAAATTTTGGCAGGATGGCAATGAACCAAAGGAGATTCATACAACATCGTTTTTGGAGCAAAAATTAAATTACATTCACAATAATCCTGTGGTTGCAGAGATTGTATCCAACCCGGAAGAGTACATCTATAGCTCTGCAAGAAACTATTGTGAAATGCCAGGTGTTTTGAATGTTGAGCTTATTAAATAGCTTTTCTGGGTCCGGACTTTTCCGGATTTAAGCGATGGCCAGAGCGCAGGCCTAATCCGGAACTTAATACAATCAGGATTTGTAATCCTATTAAATAGCATTTTATTATTAAAAAGGAGATTACAAATCCCCGGAATATTTACTTTCGGATTATGCCGGCGCACCGGACTAACTCTAAAATCCGAAAGAGCCCAAGATTTGATATACACAGCCATCTGAGCTAACCTGTATCCTTAGAAACTACGAGCTGTTCCGGTTTTTCCTATCTTTGTTGTGAAAAGATATTCCGCAGGGACAACCGGCGGGTTTATTTTCTCGTCATTAATATTGAGTAATGATTTTAAATGAGGAGCAATTAATAGAAGGGTGTATCAGGAAAAAACGCAGGGCCAGAAAAGAACTTTTTGAAAGGTACCGGAAGCGTATGCTTGGTGTATGTCTTCGCTACAGCTCTTCAAAAGATGAGGCTGAGGATATTATGCTGACAGGGTTTCTGAATATATTCAACAAGATAGAGACTTATGACAACAAAGGTTCATTTGAGGGTTGGATAAGAAGGATTATGGTAAACACGGCGATTGACAATTACAGAAAAAATAAAAAGCATTACAGCCATACTGATATAGAGACGCTTGATACGGAGGAAATTCCTTCTATGGTTACGGATTTTTTCGATAATCTGTCAACGCAGGATATCCTTGCTATGGTGCAGCAGCTACCTACAGGATACAGGATGGTTTTTAACCTCTTTGCCATTGAAGGATACAATCACGGGGAGATTGCGGAGATGCTCGGTATTTCTGCAAATACATCGAAAACACAATTGCATAAGGCAAGAATGATGTTACAGAAACGGTTAAAAGAAAAAATGAGTGACTAATGGATAACAGAGCTAAAAATATTGACAATTACTTCAAAGATAAGTTAGGTAACCTTGAAGTCGAAACTTCGGAGAACCTCTGGAGAAGACTTTATCTCCTGCTTATTTACAAGAAGTTGGTATTGTGGGGCGTTTTTGTGCTCCTGGTTATTACCGGAATATTTTTTCTTTTTCAGGGTACCGATTCTATTAAAGCTAACCGTACTGTCAAATCAGGCAACAAATTACCGGCTTCATCTTTGACTGTTCAGTCATCTGAAACGGAAACAACATCTTCGGAAAGTAACGTTAAGAATTATAACCACGATACTTCAATCGCAATGCAAGATAAAGAAGCAATATCGGAAAATACTGAAAACAAACGGGAGGAAACTGTGGAATTACCCGGCAATAATACCGGATCCGGCAATACAAATCCGAAGGAACAGGGAAAAACGGTTGAGAGTAATCTGTCAGGTTTTAAAATCGGGTATATTACGACTCTGAATGTTTCTGCTTTTAAGACAGGTGATAATTTGCCGTTAAATATTATCAAAAAGCCTTTTACCGGTAACGACTATAGTGCCGGCGACGGGGAGCCCAATCCAAAGCGAAAAAAAGTTTTATGGTCGGCAGATTTTACATTAAATCCGGCATATATTGCAACCCGGCAGAGTTGCGAATATGTTTATCCCGACAACAGTTATCATTTTGAATACAACTCCCGAAATATCTTTATTTTGGGAGCTTCTGCCGGAATATCAGCTTCGATAAATCATTTGTTTCTGAAAAGCGGATTTGAATATTCCTCTTACGGACAAGATGCCGCTTATGTTTTCACAACTGATGAAGTTGACAACGGACAAAGTTACTATAACTACGACACAACGTGGGGCTGGGTTTATGACCCGCCGGAAATATACCCTTATCCTTTATCAATTGATTCAACATTTGTTACGGTTTACAAAACGGAAAATATCAATGCAAAAAACCGTTTCGATTATCTTGAAATCCCGTTTCTTATCGGCTATAAATCGGATGGAGATAAGAAAGTAAGTTTTGAAATAAGTACGGGTTGTACGTTCGGTTTCCTTATTTCGGCAAGCGGCAAAATTCCGTCACCGGTTGATAAATCATTGCTGGATATGGATAAAACATCGTCATTTATAAGAAACAGGTCAGTAAACTATATTGCCAGGATAGGAGTCAGGTTAAGGTTAAGCGACAGAACGGGATTTATCATAAGTCCGTTTTATAAAAGAAGTCTAAGGTCGGTTTATGAAAATTCTTTTCCTGTTAAGCAAAATTTTAATACATTTGGGATATCTTTCGGATTTGATATTAAACTGTAGTTTATAACGTGAAGAACCTTGCATTTATAGTATTTTTATTTACCGTCACAACCCTTTTTGCACAACACAGGGCCGACATCTGGTATTTCGGACAAAAGGCGGGGATTGTGTTTGGTAATGATACACCTGTACCGGTTTTTGGAAGTCAGATGGTTGCCGAAGTGGGTTGTGCAACTATATGCGACACCAACGGTCAGTTGTTGTTTTATACAAACGGGCGTCAGGTGTGGGACAGACAAAATAATGTTATGCCCAATGGTGATTCAATAAATGGAGGTTCGTTTTTTGTAAACCAAAACAGTGTTGTTATTCCCGACCCCGGAAATGTTAATGGTTATTTTCTGTTCACAATTGACACAATGTCGGCGGGATTGTACTATTCGAAAATTGATATGACGTTAAACAACGGTTTTGGTGATGTCAGTATAAAAAATCAAAATTTCAACACAGAAATGGCAGGAAAAATAACTGCCGTAAACCATTGTAACTCTGTATTTACCTGGATTATTACAAGAAAGATGAACACTTCCGATTTTTACTCTTACCTTGTGACTGATACCGGAGTTTTATGTAATAATCCTGTCATCAGTACGACAGGTGATAATATTCTTGCAGATATTGGTATGATGAAGGCTTCACCTGTTGGGGATATGCTCGCACTTCCCGTCAATACATCAAATATTTACATTGAACTGTTTGATTTTGATAATTCGACCGGAGCAGTTTCAAATCCAAAAAGAATTTATAAAACCGGAGATGTTGTATATGCTTACGGAGTTGAGTTTTCGGGAGATGGAAAGTTGCTTTATATATCAACCGGTGGCAAAAGCTATGAACTGATACAATACGACTTAACATTGAAAACGGAGCAGGAAATAAATGAGTCGGCAACAGTAATTTCGACCGGGAATGTGTACTCGTTACAAATTGCTCCCGATTCAAAAATATATGTTGCAAGAGTTAATGATAACTATTTGAGCGTAATCGAATATCCCGGCAGAAAAGGCACTGATTGCTCTTTTAAAAAGAAAAAAATATATCTTGGAGATAATATTTGCCTGATGGGATTGCCGAATTTCAACCAAAGTTATTTCTATTTTCCCTCTTTTTCATTTAAAAATGCCTGTGCCGGTGAAACTACATCCGTCTGGATAGAAAACAGTTCGAATATTGATTCCGTTGAGTGGATTATTAATACTGCCGCTATTGATACTGTTACAAAAATTCCGCCTTTCGGTATTGAAAATATTTTTCCTGCGACAGGCTCTTACGATGTAAGCGTAAAGCTTTTTCACTGTGGTGCTTCCGATACGATTTCAGGAAGTCTGTCAGTTAACAGGGCACCTGATGTCAATCTCGGAAACGATACGACTATCAGCGAAGGAAGTTCATTGACATTTGAAGCGGATGGCGGAATGGATTATTATATTTGGAATACGGGAGACGAAAGTCAATACTTAATTGTTTGGGATACAGGAGTTTATTGGGTAGAGGTTTCAAAAGACGGTTGCTCGGCTTCCGACTCGGTTACTGTTTATAATATTCCTGCGAATGTGCAGTTCCCAACTGCTTTCAGTCCTAACGGCGATGGTGTTAACGACCTGTTTTTACCTAGAATGACGGGAGTTATTTCTATGTACCGGATTGAGATATATAATCGCTACGGACAACAGGTCTGGAGGAACAGTGATGTAAATGAAGGCTGGAACGGAGAGTTCGATGGCAGAAAATGTCCCTCCGAAAACTATGTCTGGATTGTGAAATACAATATAGTAAAAGGAGAAACACAAAAAACAGTTGAAAAATCCGGGAATGTTATTCTTATCAGATGATAGTTAAACCTGCCGGACAACCCAAAGCAAAAAAGCTTCGTCCATAATAATGAAAGTGCTTTGCAAATTATTTTACTAACCTTTTAAATTCAAAGATTATGAAAAAACTTTTATTTTTTATGGCATTAATTGCAAGTGTTGCTGTTTCAGGGCAAAACCAGCCGCCTGTTGCAATAAACGACACTGTTTCCTATCCGGTTCATATCGGTGATTTTATTACAATAAATGTTTTGGAAAATGATTATGATCCTGAGGGAGATTCTGTTTATATTATTAATGCTCCTTTTGCCTATTCTGTTACCGACAGCACTATTACATATTTTATTGATCCTGCCGGTATCGGTTATTATGATAACTATTGGCTTTTAAATGGTTATGTTAAGCAAACTTATACAATATGGGACTCTATTTCATTTACTACAGGAAGTGCTAATGTTGTATTTTATTTGGATGAACCTTTTTATGATTATCTTGATATTAACAATATAAAAGCCAGATTTAACTCTTTTGGAAATCATTTTTGGGATTTTGGGTATGGTGCTGGTGCCCAGTATTATTATCCTAAAGATAGTTTAACAAGTACCATTTTCGGCTCATCTTTATGGATTGGAGGTATGGACGAAACCGGTGATTTGCGTGTTTCGGCAGAGAGATACAGGCAGATAGGCGATGATTTCTGGGAAGGACCTTTAACAACCGACGGAACCGCTTCGACTGATACGGCTAATGCTATGAAATGGCATAAAATATGGAAATTAAATCTTGAGGATATTGAATATCACCTTGACCATTGGAGTGATCCCGGTTATGAGCCTATTGAGAATATAGCCACCTGGCCTGCACATGGCGACACAACCGAAGGTCAAAGTTACTATCTTGCTCCTTTTGTGGATGTTAATAACAATGGGGATTACGAACCTTTAAGCGGGGATTATCCTCTAATAAGAGGTGACCAGACTTTGTTTTTTATCTTCAATGATCAGACTGACACTGCTAAACGGGAAACCAAAGGAATGCCGATAGGAATTGAGATACACGGGTTTGCTTATGCTTTTGATACACCGGACAACCCTGCATTGTACAACACAACATTTTTAAGCTATAAAATATTTAACAGATCACAGCATACTTTAACCGACACCTATGCAGGTATCTGGACCGATATTGATGTGGGATTTGCCTGGGATGATTATATTGGATGTGATGTGGCCGGTGGATATTATTATGGTTATAACGGGGATGATTATGACGACCCTACCTGGAATAATATTGATTCCACATATTTTCCCGGATATGAATATAACATACCGGCTCAAGGTGTAGTGGTTCTTGGCGGCCCATATCTTGACCCGGACGGAGAGGATAATCCTGCCGGAGAATGTGACGAAAGCATAAACGGTGTCGGATTTGGCGATGGTATTGCCGATAACGAAAGATACGGAATGAACAGGTTTTTATATTTTGATAATTCCGCAGGGGTTACAGGTAGCCCGGTTATTTATTATCAATACTACAACTTTATGAAGACAATCTGGAAAGACTCGACAGCGATGGAGTATGGCGGGAATGGCCATGTTTCGTCCGGTGCTTACGGCCCGGCTGCTAACTTTATGTTTCCCGGATTATCCGACCCCTGCAACTGGGGAACCGGTGGGATTCCTCCTTACGGAGCACTGGATTGGACGGATGAGTCTGCCGGAAATCCACCGTCTGACAGGCGGGGAGTCAGTTCAATGGGGCCTTTTACACTTGAACCCGGCGAAGTGGTAAAAATAGACTTCGCTTTTGTTACGGCACCTGGCGACAGTACTTCAGATCCTGTTGAAAAATTAAAGGTTTATGTTGATTCTGTTAAAGCATATTATTATGAAGACCCTGATCATTTTGGCTTTAAATATCTTGATAATGAGGAGGTAAGGATTGAAAGACCGGAAATAGTCGTATATCCGGTACCGGCCTCCGAAGTCCTCTATCTGAAATTTGTAAACGGACGGCAAAATGCTACTTGTTATATTTATGACATCTTCGGCAGAAAAGTGAAAACCGTTAGTCTGTCAGAAGTAAACGGAATCAATTCGATTGACATTTCAGGACTGAAACAAGGTACATACATTCTTCATTTGAATACCGGAAAAGCGGTAATTGCGAAAAAGTTTCTTGTAAAATAATTCAGAATTAAGCAACAGGTGCATACTTTTGTGCCTGTTGTTCTTTTGTGTTACTTTTTCTAAATTATGCAATCGCATAAAAAACAGTGCAACTAAGCTGTTAACAAAGGATTAAAAATTTCGGAAGGATTAAAATCTAAATTGCATTAAGGCGGAGTTATCCCGCCTAATCCATATAGTTTATGAAACTTTTAATGCTTAAAGCGGGATTAATCTGAACATATTATATCTTTTACCTATTTTTGTACATCAAAATTTATATGATGACAAAAAAAAATATTGCAATTGTATTTGGCGGTGATTCCGGTGAGTATGAAATATCTGTTCAGAGCGGGAAGGTAGTTCATAAGTTTCTTGATAAAGAGAAATACAATATACGACTTGTCGAAATTAAAGGAAATGAATGGTTTTCGACCGACGAGGCAGGTAACAGACTTGAGATTGATAAAAACGACTTCAGCCTTGTAACTCCTGCCGGGAAAATCTGTTTTGACGGTGTGTTTATTGCAATACACGGCACTCCGGGGGAGGATGGCAAACTGCAAGGCTATTTCGACATGCTCGGCATTCCGTACACATCTTGCGACCATTCTACTTCAGCCCTCACATTCAACAAATATTTTTGTAAAAACTTTGTCACTGCACTTGGTATTCCAAATGCTAAAGCAGTCCTACTGACAAATAAATACAACATTGACATAAAGCAAGTGACAGATAAACTTGATTTCCCTGTTTTTGTAAAACCCAACAACGGAGGCTCAAGCGTTGGAATGTCGAAAGTTAAAAAGGAGGAAGAGCTGGAACAGGCTATTCGAAAAGCATTTAAAGAGGACAACCAGATTTTGATAGAAAAATTCGTCAAAGGACGGGAGATAACCTGTGGGATTTTGCAAAAAGAGGGTGAATTAATAGTATTCCCCATCTTGGAAATAGTAAGCAAAAATGAGTTCTTTGACTATGAATCAAAATACGATTCCAGTCTTGCCGAAGAGATTGTTCCTGCACAGATACCCGACGAAATAACAAAACAATGCAAAGACACATCGGCTTCTCTCTACAAAGAGCTCAACTGCAAAGGCATAGTACGATTCGACTATATTTTTAACGAAGACACATTGAACTTCCTGGAAGTCAATACCATACCGGGTATGACCGAGACAAGCCTTATCCCAAAAATGGCAAAAGCTTACGGAATGCCGCTTAATGAGTTGTTCTTAATTATAACAAAAGAGATGTTTAGTAAAAAATAGGCTACAATCAGACCATTACCGGGCAATCCAAAGGCCTGAAAAACAAAGTAAACAGAATATGGGTTGTTGGAAACGGCACAAAACTCGACTGGGACATAAAAATGAAAGCTTACTGGAGTTCTGTTCCCGGACTACTATATATTAATGTGCCGGATGATGTTCTTGATAAGGATGTTACTGTTATTGCCTTACTTCTTTACAGACCACTTGACATATATGGAAAATCTGAATAATAAATATTACATTAATAAATCATGTTGCTAAGTGTTTATTCTCAGGCTTTTGGAGTTTGTTTGAAAAAGTAATTCAAAAAAATACTTGACAAAGGCATTCTAATTTATGTACTTTTGTGATATCATTTTAATATCATTTTAGTATAAACATTAAAAATAAATAAAAATGAAACAGGAAAAAGATTTTAAAGCTTCATCAGGATATTTCGCATTATTCCTGGTTATTGTATTTATTGTAGGATCAGTATTAACTATTATTTATGTTCCTTCCATTGCTTTGAAGATAGTTGCAGGAGTAGTTATACTTCTGTCATTGGTTGCAATTGGCGGTTTTGTAATTGTAAATCCGAATGAATCAAGTGTTTTGGTTCTTTTCGGTGCATATAAAGGAACTATTAAAACAAACGGGTTTTATTGGGTAAATCCTTTCTTCGTGAAAAAGAAAATTTCACTTCGTGCCAGAAACCTGGACAGCGAGCCAATCAAAGTCAACGATAAAATCGGAAATCCGGTAATGATTGGTGTAGTGCTGGTATGGAGAGTAAGGGATACTTACAGGGCAGCATTTGATGTGGATGATTATGAACATTTTGTAAATATTCAGAGTGAGGCGGCAGTCAGAAAACTTGCAGGAAACTTTCCTTATGACAATCTTGAGGATGAAGATGCAAAAATAACTCTTCGCGGTGGTGCCGATGAGGTGAACCATATGCTCGAAGCGGAAATCACTGAAAGACTTGCTATTGCAGGAATTGAAGTAATTGAGGCACGCATCAACTATCTTGCCTATGCACAGGAAATTGCAGGTGCAATGCTGAAACGTCAGCAGGCAACAGCTGTAGTTGCAGCAAGAACAAAAATCGTTGAAGGTGCTGTAAGTATGGTTGAAATGGCTCTTGAGGAGTTATCGAAGAAGAACATCATTGAACTGGACGAAGAAAGAAAGGCTGCAATGGTTAGTAATCTGATGGTTGTATTGACATCGGATAAAGATGTGGAACCTGTTATTAACACCGGAACTCTTTACTAAAATATATAAACTATGGAAATCAGGTTAACGGAAAAGTTTTTACTGACAGCACAAAATCCAGGGAAAGGAAAATTTTTAATCAATGAAAAAGACAGCAAAATATAACAATCAAAAAGACCTGTCCGGCATAATCAGGTATATCCCGGGAATTATTGTTCTTCTTTCATTATCACTAAATTGTCTTTCACAAAAGGCAAATATGGGGAATGCGGGTGAAGATGTGATATTAAAAACGGCAACAGGAGACATTTACGGAACACTATTAGTGCCCGGGAGTAAAAATCCCGTTCCGGTAGTTTTGATAATCTCCGGTTCGGGGCCAACAGACAGAAACGGCAATAATCCGATGATGACAAACAACTCGCTTAAAATGACGGCGGAAGCCCTGTTTGATGCCGGAGTAGCATCATTACGCTACGATAAAAGAGGGATTGCAAAAAGTGAAAAAGCAGGAAGTGATGAATCGGAACTGAGATTTGAAAACTATATTGATGATGCTGCCGGCTGGATTGAAATGCTGAAGAGAGATGAACGATTTAACAAAGTAATTGTTCTGGGACACAGCGAAGGATCATTGATTGGTATGATAGCTGCAAGAGAAACAGGTGCCGATGCCTTTATTTCTGTGGCCGGAGCGGGAAACCCTGCCGATGAGATTCTTAAAGAGCAGCTTAAAACACAACCTTCCTACGTCAAAGACCTCGCCTTTCCTATTATTGACAAGCTTAAGAAAGGTGATACCGTTGCCGATATAAATCCCTTGCTTAATTCGTTGTTCAGACCAAGCGTTCAGCCATATCTTATTTCGTGGTTTAAATACGACCCTGCCAGGGAGATTAAGAAACTGAAAATTCCGGTTCTGATAATCCAGGGTACTACTGATTTGCAGGTTAAAGTAAAGGATGCTGAAACACTGAAAAAAGCGGATAAAAAGGCTGAACTTGTTATAGTTGAAGGGATGAATCATATTTTGAAAGAAGCCGGTAACGATAAGGAGAAAAATATGGAGACTTATGATAATCCGGATATGCCGTTGCATCCGGAATATGTAAAAGCAATAACATCATTTTTAAACTCATTGTAAAATGGAAAAGATATTATTCAAAGAAGAACAAAAATTCGGACCGATGATACAGCTAATATTGCTACCGGGTCTCATTTTTACAATAGTTATCTTTGGGATAGGTTTCTACAAACAGCTGTATCTTGGTGAGCCCTGGGGAAATGAACCGATGTCAGACACCGGACTGATAGTTACATTTATTTTTGTATTGGTATTCTTGTCCGCTTTATCAATTTTATTTATTAAAATGAAACTGATTACGGAAATCAGAAGTGATGGAATTTATTTTAAATATCCCCCGATTATCAATAAATTTAAGGACATAAAACCGGATTCAATAGAGAGATTTGAAGTGCGAAAATATAACGCCATACGTGAATATGGAGGTTATGGGATAAAAGGAGTAAAACATAACAGGAGAAGACGTTCGAAAGGTATTGCATATAATGTTTCCGGGAATACAGGACTTCAATTATATTTGAAAGACGGAAGAAAAATTCTTATAGGAACCCAAAGAAGTGAGGCAATAAGGTATGCAATGAATAAAATGATGAAGACTGAATAGTTTTTATAATTAAAACAATAAAAAGGGAAGACGATGGCAAAGAAAAAACCGTTTGTGTTGAGGGTGGACCCTGAGATTCTGAAGGCTGTTGAGCAGTGGGCAGCCGACGAATTCCGCAGTACCAATGGTCAGTTGGAGTGGATTATAAACAAAGCCTTGCAGGAAGCCGGGAGGAAAAAGAAGAAAAAAGATTCAGGCGAATAAAACAAACCGTATGCCACTACCTTTTTAAACGCAGAATGAAAAAGCCCGCCTTCGTCTGCGCTGCGCTTGACTTCGTGATATAGCAATTTATTACAGCAAAAACCGTAAACTATTTCAATCTTTTCTTCAAAAAAGCTCTTCCAGAACCCGATTTTAGATATTTTTCAAATTCGTAAGCTTTATATTTATCAGTGAAAGCAATATAGGTCAACAATTTTAGTGGTCTTAAATTCTTCGTTGCAGGCACATTACCATTTTTATGCCTTTGCATCCTTTCCTTTAAATCTGAAGTGCAGCCCACATAGGTTTTATCATTATTGCACATTAAAATATAAACATATGTCATATCTCAATTGATCTTTTCTCAATATAGCGGACGTGTCCGCAGTAGCCCGATGGCGTCAGTCATTTTTAAAGGCAACTTTCCCGGTTACGAAAAAGCCCGCCTTCGTCTGCGCTGCGCTTGACTTCGGCCTTATAA
>Ga0256913_10000961_pt1 | contig 14950 bp, 10 predicted proteins | sample Axial_MatmetaG_FD_185970 | JGI IMG/M metagenome (GOLD analysis project Ga0256913, IMG submission 185970) | Deep-sea worm associated microbial mat communities from Axial Seamount, Juan de Fuca Ridge, Pacific Ocean - Axial_Mat | ecosystem: Environmental > Aquatic > Marine > Oceanic > Microbial...
CTTTCATTTGCGGTATAGCTTTCGGCGACACAAAACTCCCCACTTCCACCGTGTCAAATCCGCATTGCAGCAACAGATTAATAAATTCGATTTTCTTATGTGTCGGAATAAACTGCTTGACTCCCTGCATGCCGTCACGCGGAGTTTCGATAATTTTTATTTGTTCATGAGAGGTCGTTGACATGAGTTTATTCAATATCCGGAAGCATCAATAATTCCGGGTTACGGAAGCATTTGGCCATATAATCTACCAGTCTCTTCCTGAAAGCTCTTTGGGAATCCTGCCCTGGTTAATGGTTTCGGAACGCAGCCTTCTGCCGAGGATCTTTTCTACCATTTTTCCGGTCTTCAGAATACGGTCGATATCCAGGTTGGTTTCAATACCCATTTCGTCCATCATCACTACCATATCTTCAGTTGAGACGAGGCCTACATCTTTTGAGTCTTTGTAATAATATTCTCCCGTTCCCGAAACAGGTACCCCGCTCACAAAATTAGCAGGCTGCCCGCCGGTACCTCCCAGCGTTGATTCGTAATTAGTCATCCCCGCCTGAAGAGCAGCCAACACATTGGCCAGACCCCATCCTCTTGTGGTATGGAAATGTACGATGTGTTTTTCAGGATGAGGGATTGCATCCAACAGCATAGAATAATATTTATACACCCTGTCGGGTGAAGCAGACCCGTCGTGATCGGCATGTTCCACATCGTCGGCTCCGATATCCAGCCAGCGTTTTGTAAACTCAATGGCATCTCTCATATCTGTCGGTCCTTCAATAGGGCACCCCCAGATAGTAGAAACCGTTCCGTTGACCTTAATACCGGCATCATGGGCTTTCGGAATATATTCTTCGGCCATTTTCCAGTATTCTTTCAGGGAAACACCCGAATTTTTTTTCTGGTGCGATTCGCTGGTGGAGACCATCAACAAGATCCGGTCGGGACCGTAACCGTCTTTCTTGGCCTGAATGGCCCGGTCGATAGCCCGTTCGCGAATAGTCACAGCTGTCAGCGAAACATTATCAATCAGGTGCTTGACCTTTTTGCTTTTGCGGATAAGTTTGAACAAGTCATCCGCATCTTTAAACTGAGGCATCCCCTTCGGATTACCGAAATTTGTTACCTCCAGATGCTTAAAACCGGATAATATCAATTCCTCAAGTACCCAAAGCTTCGCCTCCGTAGGTACAAAAATCTCTTCATGCTGAAATCCGTCACGTACTGTAATATCACCGACGACAACTTTTTCAGGATAGTTCATATACAAGTAATTCTTTTGTTTTCAATTCAATAAAATTAATCCGTCTTTTCTGTATAAAAAACAGAGTTGGCTAAGTTAAAAAAAAAGGTCATGTCTTCGAAAGGCCTTTGTGACGTTTGCCAGAAAAACACCTGCCCGGTTTTATTTTACAGGGTGGATAATTTATCTTCTTTCTGTTTCCGTAATTGGCCAAATTTCACTAAACTTGCATGTGATGAAAATCCACACACGAAAGCGATTTTTAATAACCAAACTATCCTGAAATTGTTCACATTAAAAACGAAAATAGACACAGGCTCCGAAGAGTTCAAATCCAATAAAAAGGAATTTCTAAAACTTATTAAAGAATTTAGAACCAGACTGGAAGAGAACACCCGGGGAGGTTCGGAAAGAGCCGTTAAGAAACACAAGGAACGCGGAAAATTACTGGCACGGGAACGTATCAATCTGCTAATTGATCCCAATACCCCGTTTCTGGAATTATCGCCGTTGGCAGCTTTCAATCAGTATGACAACGGTTTCCCGTCGGCAGGAATTGTTACCGGTATTGGTATCATTCACGGCCGCGAAACGGTCATCATCGCCAACGATGCCACGGTAAAAGGCGGCACTTACATGCGTTATACTATTAAAAAGCATTTGCGGGCACAGGAGATTGCGATGCAGAATAACTTACCCTGTGTTTATATGGTAGATTCGGGTGGCGCTTTCCTGCCCGAGCAGGACACGGTCTTCCCCGACAGAGATCATTTCGGGCGCTTTTTTTACAATCAGGCCAAAATGTCGGCCATGGGTATCCCGCAGATCGCCATTGTTATGGGTTCGTGTACGGCGGGTGGCGCTTATGTTCCGGCAATGAGCGACGAGACCATCATTGTGAAAGGACAGGGGACTATCTTTCTCGGAGGGCCTCCACTGGTAAAAGCAGCCACGGGCGAAGAAGTTACTGCCGAAGAGTTGGGAGGAGCTGATGTACACACGTCCATATCGGGTGTTGCTGACCACTTTGCCGAAAACGACACCCACGCCCTTCAGATATGCCGCAATATTTTTGAAACACTCGATTATAAAGAAAAACAGCAACTGGAAATTTTAACACCTGAAGAACCGCTGTATGACCCTGAAGAACTTTATGGCATCGCTCCGGTTGACCTGAGAAAAATAGTGGACCCGCGGGAGGTGATCATGCGTATGGTGGACGGCAGCCGTTTTCAGGAATTTAAAACCAGATACGCCACTACGGTAATTACAGGTTTTGCTTACATCATGGGGTTTCCGGTAGGCATCATCGCCAACTACGGAGTTCTGTTCTCCGAATCCGCTTTAAAAGTGACACATTTCATCGAGTTGTGTACCTCACGGAAAATACCGTTGGTTTTCCTGCAGAATATCACCGGTTTTATGGTCGGTAAAGAGTTTGAACGGGGCGGCATCGCCAAAGACGGCGCTAAAATGGTGCACGCGGTTTCCAACACCAATGTTCCCAAGTTTACAGTTATTTTCGGTGGTTCATTCGGCGCAGGTAACTATGGTATGGCTGGCAGAGCTTATGATCCGCGTTTGCTGTTCATGTGGCCGAATGCCAAAATATCGGTCATGGGAGGCGAACAGGCAGCAATGGTACTGACCACCGTGAAGGCCGACCAGTATAAAGCGGAAGGAAAAGAGCCTCCGGAAAAAGAAATTGCCGAACTGCGGGCCAGAATCCTGGCGAAATACGAAAAAGAAGGATCGGCTTATTACAGCACGTCCCGTCTGTGGGACGACGGGATCATCGATCCGGTGGACACAAGGAAAATTCTGGCCATGGGGATTGCCATGTCGTTGAATAAAAAATTCCCCGAACAGAAATATGGCGTATTCAGGATGTAAATTTTACAAAATATACGTATTTTTGTAAAACTATACTTTACAAAAAAGCATGATTTCTGTAAAATAACAAATGTTTGTAAATAGAAAAAAATACGGCGAACTGAAACAGTTGATGGAATACGATGAAATTATCGTGTTGACAGGTATGCGTCGTGTGGGAAAAACAACTTTATTGAAGCAGCTGTATAACGAGGTGAAGTCCGGGAATAAAGTTTTTCTGGATATGGAGAACCAGACGGACCGGATGCTGTTTGATGAAAAAGATTATAACAATATCTGGAACAACCTGATGTCATTCAACATCACCAAAAGTGAAAAAGCATACATTTTTCTGGATGAAATTCAGTTGGCACCGCAAATAATTAGCCCTCTGAAATATTTATACGATCATTACAACGTTAAATTCATCACAACGGGTTCCAGCAGCTTTTATTTAAAAAACCTTTTTTCCGAGAGCCTTTCCGGAAGGAAATTTATACTTGAGTTGTTTCCGCTGGATTTCGAAGAATTTTTATGGTTCAAAGGCATCAATATATCTTTTGAAGAAGAGTTTCAGGCCAAAGAAAAGCAGCGCAACAGAGTATTTTACGAGAAGCACAAAGCTCTATACGATGAGTATTTACAATTCGGGGGGTTCCCCCAGGTGGTACTGGCCGGCACACAAGACCAGAAGGAGCGATATTTGAAGGATATTTTTAATTCATATTTTGAGAAAGATGTAAAATCACTGGCTGATTTCAGAAATATTAGCGGGTTCAGGGAACTGCTCCTGTTGCTGATAAAACGGACAGGTTCCAAACTTGATGTTTCCAAGTTAGCTTCTGCGCTAAATTTGTCACGACCCACGATCTATTCTTACCTGTCTTTTCTTGAACAAACATATTTTATTTCACTGGTTAACGCATTTTCAAAGAGCATCGACAGGGAAATCAGCAGGTCTAAGAAAGTATATCTCTGCGACACGGGAATTATTAATATTTTCCGCAACATTGACGAAGGAAGTTTGTTTGAAAATGCCGTATTCAATAACCTGAAGCTATATGGTAAAATAAACTATTTCCAGAACAGGAGCAGTTCGGAAATCGACTTTATTTTACCCGAAAAACGTGTGGCGTTAGAAGTTAAAAACAAAGCCATTCCGCAGCATATTCAACGATTGAAACGATTGTCGACTGCACTTAATATTGATGAATACTATGTCATTTCAAAAGAATTTGCAGATTTGGAACATGTTATACTATCGGTTAATTTATGATAATGAAAGAAGTTTATAACACCATATTAATCAGAAAGGAAGAAAACATTGTTACGGTGACGATGAACCGTCCCGAAGTACACAATGCCATGAATGCGCAAATGATCGCTGAGCTGACAGAGGTTTTTCAGAATTTTGACGACGACGCGATAAGGGCGGTGGTGCTCCGGGGCAACGGCAAATCGTTCTGTGCCGGTGCCGACCTGAATTACATGAAGGAGATCGCCACTTTCGGTTACGATGAAAACAAAGCAGACAGCCTGAAACTGGCCCGGCTGTTTCAAAGCATATACGACTGTCCGTTTCCAACCATTGCTGTTGTACACGGAGCAGCTTTCGGCGGTGCCAACGGTCTGCTGGCGGCCTGTGATATTGTCATTGCCGAAGAAAACACAACTTTTGCCTTCAGCGAGGTAAAACTGGGCATCGCTCCGGCTACGATTGCACCGTTTGTCATGAAACGGATCGGTGAGTTCGGAGCCAAAGAGCTGATGATCACCGGGAAAAGATTTAAAGGACAGGAAGCATTGAAATGGCATCTGGTAAACAACGCTGTGCCGGAAAATGAACTGGAAAACACATTAAATGCATTACTGGACGAACTGAAACGAAATGCTCCGGGTGCTGTCAGGGCAACGAAGAACCTCATCCGGACAATCGTAGATAATGAACAAAATGACATGCTCACTTATACGGCAAGCCTGATCGCTGAATTACGGGCTGCCGAAGAAGGACAGGAAGGGATGGCAGCCTTTCTGGAAAAAAGAAAAGCAAAATGGAACCATTAAACGGAAATACGAATTGAAAACCTTTAAAAAAATATTAATCGCCAACCGGGGCGAGATTGCCGTGCGTATCATGCGGACAGCCCGGGAAATGGGTATCAGAACCGTGGCTGTTTATTCGGAAGTGGACAAAAACTCACTGCATGTGCAAAAAGCCGACGAAGCTTATTGCATCGGACAGCAGGAGCTGAGCGAGACTTATCTGAACGTTGATAAGATCATGGAAACGGCCCTGCTGACAGGCTGTGATGCCATCCATCCGGGTTACGGTTTTCTGGCCGAAAATCCGAAACTTGTAGAGGCCTGCGATAAATCAGGTATTACTTTTATCGGTCCCGGCGTGCGTGCCATCCAATTGATGGGCAACAAAATAGAAGCCCGCAAATTTGCCAAAGAACTGGGTGTGCCCATTACCGACGGCATCACAGGGACACCGGAAGAACTGCTGAAAAATGCCCATAAAATCCCATTACCCATCCTTGTTAAAGCTGCTGCCGGTGGCGGTGGCAAAGGAATGCGTATCGTGCGGCAACTGGACGACCTGGAACAGGTGCTGGAAGCTACCAGCCGTGAAGCCAAAAATTATTTCGGCGATGGCAGCATTTACATCGAACAATATATCGAAGAACCGCGGCATATCGAATTTCAGGTGATCGGTGATAACTACGGCAACGTGGTACATCTTTTCGAACGTGAATGCACCATCCAGCGACGCTACCAGAAAATCATCGAGGAATCGCCCTCCCCTACACTTACCCCTGAACTCAGGAAAGAGATGGGAGAAGCTGCTGTTTCCATAGCTGGAAAAGTGGCGTACAACAGTGCCGGTACGGTGGAATTTCTGGTAGATAAAAACCTGCGTTTCTATTTCCTCGAAATGAACACACGTATCCAGGTGGAACATCCCGTAACGGAAATGGTCACAGGTACAGATCTGATAGCGGAACAAATATCGGTGGCTGCCGGCAACAAACTCAGCCTGAAACAGGAAAAACTGTCTCAAAACGGCCATGCTATTGAATGCCGTATTTATGCCGAGGATCCTGAAAACGATTTTATGCCTTCACCGGGCACCATGACTTTTTACCGCCAGCCCGGAGGAGAGAATATTCGCATTGATTCCGGCATTGAAGAAGCTGTCACCATTCACAGCTTTTTCGATCCGATGATCAGCAAACTGGTAGTGTGGGGGAAAAACCGGAACGAGGCCATCAATAACAGTGTTGAAGCACTGAAAGATTATGTGGTACACGGTATCAAAACCAACATGGCTTATCTGGCGGAGGTATTGCAACATAAAGCCTTTAAACAAAACCGGATTTCAACTAAATTCTGTGACGAACACAGCAATGAATTGCTGAAAGCCATTAAAAAAACACAGGAAAACATTGACCCGCTTGCACCGCTTGTGATCATGGCTGTCCACTCCCTGAATGCTTCCCGTTTTGACAATCCGGGAAATGTCTGGGAACAAATCGGCTACTGGCGCCATCAGGTCCGGTTTTCTTTTACTGACGAAAAAGGAACTAAAGAGGTTTACCTTAAATACAACCACGAAAAACAATACATATTTGAGACGGAAGGTAAAGAGCTGGAAGTAACCCTTTATGAAGCGGAAAAAAACCTTGTTTATCTGAATTATAACGGGAAAGCTTGCAAAGCCTGGCTGTCGCTGACAAAGAAAGGGATGTATTATATCACTGTCAACGGAGCCACTTTTCTATTTAAACGTAATGACCTGCTCGACACTACGGAAGTATCGGCATCGGCAGGAGCAGGAGATAACGGAAGAAATCTTTTTGCCCCCATGCCGGGCAAAGTGATTAAAATCCATGTAGAAGAAGGCGAAGAAGTTAAAAGGGGCACCATTTTACTTGTGGTGGAAGCCATGAAAATGGAAAATAATATTGTATCAGCCTATGATGCTATGGTGGAAAAACTGAATGTGTCGGAAGGCGACATGGTGGATACGGACATTCAATTGGTATTATTAAAAAATTTAAATGATAAATAACATGAACTTTGAACTTAGTGATGAACAAAAACTGATCAGGGAAACGGTACGTGATTTTGCCGAACGTGAGATAAAACCCCGTGCCAAAGAACTGGATGAAAAAGGTGAGTTTTCGCTGGAACTCACTAAAAAAATCGGAGAACTGGGGTTGTTCGGCATGAACCTGCCTGAAAAATACGGCGGACAGGGGCTGGATACGCTTTCGTACATCATTGCCGTTGAAGAACTGGCCCGTGTTGACGGATCACATGCAGCTACGCTGGCTGCCCACAATTCTTTAGGCATCTACCCATTATATGCCTACGGCACCGAAGAACAGAAAATGAAATATCTGCCTCAGCTGTGTACCGGTGAAGCATTGTGGAGTTTCGGACTGACGGAACCCGGTGCCGGCTCCGATTCGCGGGGATCAAAAACAACAGCCTATCTTGACGGTGACGAATGGGTCATCAACGGGTCCAAGATCTTTATCACAAACGGATCTTCCGAGATTTCCAAAGGATGTACCGTTCAGGCGGTTTCGGGAACTAAAGACGGGAAAAAGCTTTTTACTACTATCCTAGTGGAAACGGGTACTCCAGGTTTTACCGCCAAAACAATGCACGGAAAGATGATGTGGCGGGCTTCCAACACTTCCGAACTCTATTTCGACGACTGCCGTGTCCCCAAAGAAAATTTATTGGGCGAAGTGGGTAAAGGATCCAGGATCATGCTCAGCACCCTCGACGGAGGAAGGCTGTCCATCGGTGCTATGGGACTGGGACTGGCCCAAGGAGCTTTTGAAATGGCCCTGGCCTACGCCAAAGAACGGAAACAATTCGGCCAGCCAATTGGAAAATTCCAGGTAAACTCTTTCAAACTGGCTGACATGGCCACCAAGATCGAGCTCGGCCGGAATTTACTGTATAAAGCCTGTTGGCTGAAAGACAACGGAAAACCGTTCACCAAAGAAGCGGCCATGTCGAAACTGTATTGCTCCGAAATTGCCAAACAGGTAGCCGACGAAGCCGTTCAGTTACATGGTGGTTACGGCCTGATGAAAGATTACGACGTGGAACGTTTTTACCGCGACCAAAGGCTGTTACAGATTGGTGAAGGGACTTCCGAAATCCAACGGCTGGTTATCGCAAGACAGATAGGGATATAACAATTGCATTCACAGCAAATAAAAAACTATGAGCCACCAATTACTTTGGGAACCTACCGATAAGTATAAAGAAGGTTCAAACATGTATGCTTTCCTCAACAGGATAGCGGAAAAATATCATTTGCCTGACAACGAATATAATACCATTCACAAATGGAGTGTGGAAAACATCCCGGATTTCTGGGCGGAAATATGGGACTATTGCGGTGTCAGGCATTCAAAAACCTACGAACAGATAGTTGACGACCCAAAAAAAATGCCCGGTGCCAGATGGTTCAGCGGGGCACGGTTAAATTTTGCCGAAAATCTTCTGAGTCGCAAAGACGATGAACTTGCTATGATATTCAGAGGCGAAGATTCGGTAAAACGGCAACTCACGTATGCCGAACTATATGAGCAGGTTCGTTTGGCAGCCGCAGGGCTGAAGCGTCTCGGTGTACAAAAAGGAGATCGTGTAGCTGCATTCATGCCTAATATGCCCGAAACTATCATCCTGATGCTCGCTACAACCTCTATGGGAGCTATCTGGTCGTCTTCGTCACCCGATTTCGGTATCAAAGGGGTACTTGACCGTTTCAGCCAGATTGAACCCAAAGTGATCCTGGCGGCAGACGGCTATTTTTACAAGGGAAAAGTGTTTGATTCCCAGGAAAAACTTAAAGGGATTTTAGGATCTTTGCCTTCCGTAAAAAGCGTTATAATGGTAAACTATACGGGAAATCTGGATGTCTCTTCCATTCCCAATGCCATAGAATGGAGCGAACTGACTGCTCCTGACGACACTCCGCTGACATTCGAACAATTGCCTTTCGATCATCCCGTTTACATTATGTATTCATCGGGAACGACAGGATTACCGAAAAGCATTGTCCATTCTGCCGGGGGAACACTCATACAACATTTGAAGGAATTAATTCTTCATACCAATGTGAAAGCCGGTCAGCGGATTTTTTATTACACAACCTGTGGCTGGATGATGTGGAACTGGTTTGTTTCATCTCTGGCTGTGGGTGCCACACTTATTCTATACGATGGCAATCCGTTCTATCCCGAACCTGACGCTTTGTTAAAAATGGCTGTTGATCTGGAGATTAACATGTTTGGTACAAGTGCTAAATATATAGCCTCTCTGGAAGCGGAAAATGTTTGTCCTGTCTGCAACTATGATTTTGAGCCCCTGGATGTTATTGCCTCAACCGGATCACCCCTGTCGGAACAAAGTTTTCGGTATGTGTATAGCCGATGGTCGAAAGATGTGCAGCTTTCTTCTATTGCCGGCGGTACTGATATAATTTCGTGTTTCGTATTGGGATCACCCACCCTGCCGGTCTATGCAGGAGAAATCCAGTGTAAAGGGCTGGGAATGGATGTAGACTGTTTTGACGATGACGGCAACTCGCTTATTGAAGAACAGGGAGAACTGGTGTGTAAATCCGCCTTCCCTTCCATGCCGGTCTATTTCTGGAACGACGAAGGAAATAAAAAATATAAAAAAGCCTATTTTGAAAGGTTTGAAGGTGTTTGGACACATGGTGATTACATTGAAATTACACGCAACGGAGGTATTGTGATGCTCGGACGTTCGGACGCCACCTTAAACCCCCAGGGTGTCAGGATTGGAACGGCAGAAATTTACCGTGTGTTGGAGAACATGCCGGAAATTGAAGACTCGGTGGTAGTAGGCCGGAAAATAGAAGATGAAGATGAGATCGTTGTGCTGTTTGTCAAACTTAAAGATGACCTGAAACTGGACAACAACCTGATAAAACTGATCAGGGCCAACATCCGCAACAACTGCAGCCCACGCCACGTGCCTTCCATCGTGAAGGAAGTTCCTGATATTCCTTACACGATTAACGGGAAAAAAGTAGAGATTGCCGTGAAAAAGATCATCGACGGACAAGAAGTGAAAAACAGAGATGCTCTGGCTAACCCCGAAAGTCTGGAGTATTTTAAAAACATATTAGAATAAATTTTATTATTAACCTTAAAAACAACGCTTATGTATGATGAAGATCTAGGAATGACAACAGGTTACAACCCAATGAATTCGATATTATTCTGGGTACTGATGATTATTGTTATCGTCGGGATGTGGAAAATGTTTGAAAAAGCCGGAAAACCGGGTTGGGCTTCACTTATCCCGATTTACAATTTCATTGTATTGCTGGAGATTGTGGGAAAACCATTATGGTGGATCGTCCTCATGTTTATCCCGATAGTAAACATTATTATTGCTATTTGGGTTACAAACTTGTTAGCTAAAAGTTTTGGAAAAAGCGAAGCTTTTACGGTAGGGCTTATTTTCCTCCCTTTCGTTTTTTATCCGATTCTTGGCTTCGGAAGCGCTCAGTACCAAGGGCCGGCAGGGTCATAAATAAAAAAGCATATTAAAAAACAATCGTATCAGGCATAATTTATTTCAGCACGCATATGCTTTCTCATAATCCTGGTAGTAGTTATTCGTATGCCCACACTAATCTGAATTTTATTAAAAATATTTATTTTATGGATTTATAAAGTGTATAAATTGCAAACAATCACTCATATAAATTTCGCAAAGGGTTTTCGTGGAGGAGAAAGACAGACTCTGCTTTTAATACAGGAATTATCACTTAGAGGGTATAAGCAAAAATTAATAACACGGGAAACTTCGCTGATTGCCGACAGGGCAAATAAGATAAAAGATCTGGAGATAATCAGAACTAAGAAACCATATTTCTTATACTTAAGAAAAACCCAAAACTCGGAAGTGCTGCATGCGCACGAAAGCAAAGCAGCTCAATATGCTTTCATGGCAAACCTTTTTTTTAATATTCCCTATATAATCACAAGAAGAGTTGATAACCCCATCAGAAATAACCTGTTCAACAAAAGAAAATACCAAAACTCTTTCTATACTGTAGCCCTGTCAAATGCGATTAAGTATGAAATAAAAAAAGTTTCCCCTAAAAGTAACACAGAGATCATCCCAAGTTGTTCTACGCCTTTTAAGATTAATCAGGAGCAGGTCAGAAAAATAAGAGACCCCTTCAAAGAGAAATTTTTAATTGCAAATATCGGCGAACTCGATAATAAGCATAAAGGGCAGATTTATCTGTTAGAGGCCATGAGGGAATTATCAAAAAAATACCCTGAAATGCATCTTTTACTTCTGGGCAAAGGAAAAGACAAAAACCTCTACGAAGAGATAACAAAAGATTTAACAAATATAACTTTTGAAGGTTTTGTTGAAAATGTTGGGGACTATATAACCGTTTTAGATTTATTTGTTTTTCCCTCTCTGAACGAAGGGCTTGGTTCTATACTTTTAGATGTTATGAGTGCGGGTAAGCCGATAATTGCCTCAAATATCGGTGGTATTCCTGAAATTATTCATGACAACCAAAACGGTTTACTAATCCCTTCGAAGGATAGCAAAGCCATATATCAGGCAATAGAAAAACTCTATCTCGATAAAAAATTAAGGGATTCTCTTGCACTTGAAGCTTTAAAAAGTTCTGAAAAATATACTCCGGCTAAAATGGCTGAAAAATATATTAGGCTATATAAGAGCTTGTTATAAATTCTTTCAGTGTAAACAGACGATGCGATTACAACAACCGCGAGTGTTACATTTATTTAAACAGCCTGAAAAGTTTACGGTGCGTATTGAATTTAAATATTTTTCCCAAACAACATTTTCAGACATTCCTTTCTAAAGCTGAAAAAAGGTACTTGTTGCTTATATTCCCTGTATGCCTGCCCGAATTTTCTTTCCGCTTCTGTCTCCTCTACAAGTTTGATCATAAACAGCATAAACAGCATTTCGACAGGTGCCAATATCAGGATAAAAAACGGACTGCCAACCAGCAGGGCCACCGACCACGGGAAAAATAACAACCCCAGGTGCATCGGGTGGCGCATGCAGCCGTAAATACCGTCAGTTACCAGTTTGTTGGTCTGCATCCGGGGCAGTTCTCCTTCCCGCCCTTTCCGTGCCAGATAACGACCTGTATTTTTCGAAGCACGCAGCACCATCCGCAATAACAAAAAACCGGGAATCAGCAGGATGATGTGAAACAGGATATTATGGAACAGCCCGCTGAAATATTGATGATCAAAATAAATGCTTAACACAGCACCGCCCACCAGCATCAACAGCCACATGATCATTCTGAGTATATTTCCGAAATCAGGTTTCATAAAAAAATTTACTCTATAACTCTGATAATCTTTGTTTCCCCTGCTTTGATATCAAACCAGAAAACCAGATCGTCAGCCGTTGTTTTACATGCCGGTTTCAGGCGGTTTACCAGAACAATTTTTGCTTTAACGGCAAAGGCCAGATCTTTGAGATCTTGTCTGCTCTGATTTGTGATTTTTATCCGCCCGTCAGGCAGTATCCTGTAATCTATTTTTTCCAGCGCCAGCTGATAATCCAGAAAATCTTTTACTGTCGTAACATTTAATAGTTTTTCCCGCTTCAGCCCGGCCATCAGTTCTAGTGTCCGGTTGAAGCCGGGCCGGGCTACAATCACCGAATCATCACCATAAGTCCAAAATCCTTTCTGAGGGTCCGTCCAGGCCGGATAGCAATGGTTCATTTCCACCGACCAGTCATCAACAAAGTTTTTCAGGTTTTGTTCGTTGAAAAAATATGCCCACATTTCGTCGCTGTTGATGTACAACACTGTGGAAGTAGGCCAGTGGACAATTTCGCCTGATCGCGTCGGGTGGCGCCAGTAATCGGGCTTGGGCATAAAATCGCCATAGCCTGCAAAATACGGTTCAATGGAACTGCCGAACTTCCAACCGGCAAAAGTGAAATAGTCTTCATAATAAGCATTCCAGAAATATTTCAACCCGTACTTGTGCCATAAACCGGCTGCATAATATGGTGATTTCTTCAGCAAGCCGTCACACATCAGGTCCTCACGATTATTCTCCGGATGGTTGTTATAACCGTGGTCTATCCAGCTTACCGATCCGTATTGCTTTTTGGTAAACCGCAACGCTTCTTCCAATTGTACCGGGGTGGTCGTGTATTGCTCAGGCGTATGCAGGCAGATTTCCGTTTGGCAGTCTTTTATCTGATCCAGAAATCCGCGGAAAGCCGTATCGGTCAGGATGGCACATTCCAATCCGGTAAAAACGCTGTCCGACACGGCAGTATTGGTAATCCGGTCGGGATTGTCGTAAAACACACTTTTGGTGACAGGAATACCGTATTTGACAAATCCGCCTGTTGCATCTTCCGGCCGGTTTATCTTCTCCGAGCCGAAGTAAGCGGCCCGGTTGGTACGTATATCACTGAAATCGGCATGCTCTGTCCAGATATAAGTAGCTTCATAGCCGGAAGGGTTCTTCATCAGGCGTGGTAAATGTCCTGTTTTCGTCCCTGCAAAAAAGCTGAAAGAGTTTTCCCTCCTGTCACCTTTCCCATATACACCGGCCGACCAATCCTGTTTGTAATCAATCGTATCGTTATTCAACGGAAAATGTAAAAACGGATGGTCTTTTTCGTAATCAAGGTTGATGACCAACCGGTTGTTTTTTGTGTCAAGTTGCAACGAAGATACTTTCGGGACATGATACAATACCAAACTGTTTTTGCCTTCGCCAAACCGGACACCTTCTTTGGCCAGCCAGTATTCTTCCTGAAAATTCTCCGTATCTGCTTTCCGGTTCGAACGGAATATTTCCTTTACCTCTTTCCCGCTTTCAAGTATGATGGAAGACCTGTGGCACAAAACTTTTTTCCTGTATTTTTCTTCCACTACGCAAGCTATTTCAGATGTGTTATCACGACAAACAAGGCTTAACCGTTTTTTGGCATACCTGTTCTTTGTTATCAGAATAATTTCCGTTATTCCATTTCCGGATTTTATCTTCTGAAAAACAAAAGAAGACTGCTCTTTTATGCTGTTTCCTTTAAATGTATATGCATCTTCCGAAGTTATTTCTTTCAACAAAACATCTCCGTTTTTACCCGTAATCACCACTCCTTTTGTCCGGTCGTTTTTTTTCAGCTCGTAAAACGGATTGGCAAAAAGCACTTCTTCAATATCCCGGGTATTGATTTCGCCTGTTTCCGAAAGTTGTTCCGGCAGAAAAGAAGGATTTTCCACCCGGCTGAAACTTATTTCCAGATCATCAATATAAACCGTATCCTTTCCGCCTGCATTCCACAGATAACTTTTAAAAACCGCTGATTGTGTGATGGAAGCCGGAAATTTATATGCTCCTTTGAAACGATACCATTGATCTGGCTCACGGATTAAAGTATCCAGCCTGATCCCCTGCCAGAAATATTCCAACCCGTTTTTTGTTACGGTAACCACATACAAGGCATTGGGAACCGCCGCTGAGGCAGTCACCCAGCCGGTAATTTCCACCCATGTGTTTTTGCCTTCTTTTTCGCCGGGGAAGGGCATTTCCACACCTAATCCGTAAGGAAACTCCCGGTTAGTCACCGAAATATATTTTCCCGTATGCGCTTCTCCCTTATGAATGGTCTGTTGCCCGATAAATCCGGCAGGAACAATCGTGTCATTCAGGGTACAATTAAATGTTTGTGTCCATCCGTCCGGGAGACCCGAAAAAAGCAGAAAAAACAACAGGAAGCACTTACCCG
>Ga0256913_10000962_pt1 | contig 14950 bp, 9 predicted proteins | sample Axial_MatmetaG_FD_185970 | JGI IMG/M metagenome (GOLD analysis project Ga0256913, IMG submission 185970) | Deep-sea worm associated microbial mat communities from Axial Seamount, Juan de Fuca Ridge, Pacific Ocean - Axial_Mat | ecosystem: Environmental > Aquatic > Marine > Oceanic > Microbial...
CAGCAAATCGCTAAAATAGCCACTCATCATCGATGGAATCATAAAACCGAGGTTCATAATTCCGGTTGCAAACGCATAATGTGCCATTTTGTATTTTCCCGGGGCAACCTGCTGCATCATAAAAAGCATCAATCCAACAAATCCAAATCCGTAACCAAAATATTCGAAAACTACTGCTGTACCTACTTGCAGCAGGTTTTGAGGTTGGTAAATTGCAAGGATTGCATAAACGGCAAACGGAAAATTAAAGCTGGCAACCAAAAACAGAAGTGCTTTTTTTAGTCCGATGCGGGCAATAAAATAGCCGGCTAAAACAGAGCCGAGAACAAATGCAATTGTCCCGAAAGTTCCATATATTAATCCGATTTGCTCGGTCGATAATCCCAATCCGCCATCGCTGACATCGGCAATAAAAAAGAGCGGTGCAATTTTTATGGCAAACCCTTCGGCAAACCGGTAGAGAATTATAAAACCAATGTACCAGTAGATATATTTTTTTTCGAAGAATGTTTTTAAAACATCCCACAATGTTGAGAATCCTTCGTGTAACGATTTTACCTGTGTGCTTGTATTTCCCTTGGGCAACATTCTTATGTGGTATAGTCCCAATAAAATCATAATTGCACCTAAAGCGAGCATAACTGTAATCCAGGCATTTACAACACCCATCTCTTTTTCCAGAAAACCGGCAAGATAAACCAATCCGCCGGCTGCAACCAATTTTGCAATATTGTACGAAGCGCCTTGCCAACCAATATATTCGGCTTGCAGTTTTGGAGTGAGGACGTCTAAATATACCCCGTCGGTGGCAATGTCGTTGGTGGCACCACTAAATGCAATAATCGAAAGAAGGGCAATTGAATAGGTGAAAAAACCGTTTAACGGAAGCGAAAGAGCAACCAGTGCAAAAGTAATTCCGGTAACAAATTGCGATGCAACAACAAAGTATTTTTTCGATTTAAACATCTCCAAAACCGGACTCCAAAACGGTTTCAATGTCCACGGAATCATTATTAATGATGTCCAGAATGCTATTTGTGTGTCGGAAACCCCCATGTTTTTATACATCAGTACCGATGCCTGTGCAATGGCAATAAATGGTAATCCCATTGCAAAGTAGGCCGTTGGAACCCAAAAAGCAGGGCGGGTCTGTTTCGATTTTTCTAACGACATATTTTTTCGTGTAAATTATTGAGCTTCGAAAATACACTAACTTATTTTAATTGAATAGGAAGTTGACAACTTTTTAAACTATTTTAGGAAGTTAAATTTCATAATTATAAATTTGTTTTCTAAATAATTAATCACAATCCAATGAAAATAAAAAGTCGCTATTTATCACTATTTCTCATTGTTATTATTGTTGGTTTCCAAAGTTGCGTATTTTCAGTAAATAAGAAATCTTCGAAAAAAACGATTGTAAAAACAACAAAAAATTATATGGTTGTTGCCTATGTTGCAGGGTATCGCAATTTCGATTTTACAACAATCGATGTTTCGGGAATTACACATATTAATTATGCATTCGCAAATATTCGCAATGGTGAAGCTGTTTTCGACACAACCAAAATCGATGGAAAAAATCTTACTCCCAAAGATATTGAAGCGTTGAACAGTTTAAAATCGAAAAATCCGAATCTGAAAGTTTTGGTTTCGGTGGGTGGTTGGAGTTGGTCGAAAGGTTTTTCCGATGCCGCGTTAACCGAAGAGTCGCGTATGAAATTTGCAAAAAGTTGTGCCGTTTTTGTCGATAAATATAATTTAGACGGAATTGACCTCGACTGGGAGTACCCGAACCAAATTGGAGCCGGCAATACATACCGCCCCGAAGATGTACACAATTTTACTTTAATGTTGAAAACGGTGCGTGAGCAGTTAGATTTGCTGGCAAAAAAAGAGGGGGTAAAAAAACACTATTTACTTACCATTGCAACCGGTGCCGATAAAACTTATGTTGACAATACAGAACTCGGAGAGATTCATAAATACATCGATTTCCTGAATATTATGACCTACGATTTTTATAACGGACTGCATAAAACTACCGGACACCATAGTAATTTTAAACCTTCGGCAAATCCCGGAATGGATATGAATAGCGTTGTAAATGCAGTTAAAATGCACATTGATGCCGGATTCCCCGCATTTAAAATTAATCTTGGTATTCCATTTTACGGCAGAATTTGGAAAGGGGTAAAACCCGATGGGAAACAGATTCTTTTTCAAAAAGCTGAAACGGTTGGAATGGGAATCGACTTTATTAATTTCTACCGGAATATTAATGCCAACGGTTTTGTTCGTTATTGGGACGAAACGGCAAAAGCTCCCTATTTGTGGAACAAGGAGGAGAAAATATTTATCTCGTACGAAGACGAAGAATCCATTCAATATAAAATTGAGTACCTGAAAAAACAGGGACTTGCCGGCGTTATGTTTTGGGAATACAGTGCCGACCACAACAAAACATTGTTAAATGCAGTAACCAAAAACCTTAAGACAGTAAGCAAATAATTGTTTATTTATTGCTGTCATTTTTCGCATAGCTATTCGTATGGAATAATGCAGGAGAAAACTTCAAATAAGGCGAAGTAACTCTTTTTTTAATGTTCAGAACTCATAAAAAATTCCAGTCTCCCGCCTTTCATAATATCGAAATAGGAGAAGAACGGCTCTTTTAGCTCGGTGCCGTTTAAAATTAGTTTTTCGATGTATTTGTTCTCTTTCGAGTTGTTGTGTACAACAATATTAAAAGTACCGCCCGGAACCCGAATTTTTGCATCGTCAACAATTGGGCGGCCAATTGTAAAAGTGGGGTCGCCGGGGCAGGTTTGATAAATTCCAATTGCATTTAAAACGTACCACGCCGACATTTGCCCGCAATCTTCGTTCCCTATAATTCCTTCGGGAGTTGGCAGGTAGAAATCGTATAAAATCTGGTCGATATATTTTTGTGTTTTCCATTTGGCGTTGGTCCGGTTATACAGGAATGCCATGTGGTGGCTCGGTTCGTTTCCGTGAGCGTACTGCCCTATTAACCCGGTAATATCGCCCGATGCATTTTCTCCTTCAATTTTAGAACTTGTTGTAAAAAGCGTGTCAAGTGCTGTTTCAAACTTATCTTTTCCACCCAGCATTGCAATGTAGTTCTCAATATCGTGCGGAACAAAATAGCTCCACTGGTAAGCATTTCCTTCAACATAATCGCTTTTCCCGTGTTCCGAAAAACGTGGGTTGAATGGCTCTTTCCATTTCCCATCGCTATTTTTAGGGCGCATAAATCCGGTCGATTTATCGAAATACAGTTTGTAGTTTTCCGATTTTTTGAAATAGATATCTGCTGTTTTTTTATCGCCGGCAGCCTCTGCAATTTTTGCTACGCACCAGTCGTAATACGCCATTTCAATTCCGTTCGATACCGACTCTGAAATGGAATCGGCAGGGATAAAATCGTATCTTTCTTTGAAATAGAGGTGCTTCGACATTACATTTGCTTCGCGTGTCCCTTTTACTTTTTCGAGCCATTCGGGTTGCCAGGTCGAAGTTGTTACAGCTGCTTTCTTCCATTCATTCATATCTGCATTGGTTACCAGTTTTTTTGAAATTGCATCGGCCATAACCGATGTTGCCGGGTAGCCAACCATTGTTCCGGTGTAGTTCGATGCCAGCGGCCACTTGGGTAAAATGCCACCTTCACGAAATTTTTGCACAAGCGATTTGGCCCACTCTGCCGCTTTTTGCGGACGAATAATTGTCATCAGCGGGTGAAAAGCACGGAAAGTATCCCAAAGCGAAAACACGGTGTAGTTGGTAAAACCTTTGGGTGCGGTTCTTATTTTTTTATCCATTCCGCGGTACTGCCCGTCAACATCCTGGTAGGTAAACGGCGACATCATTGTGTGGTACATTGCCGTGTAGAAATTGGTTTTTACATCGTTGTCGTCGGTTGTAATTTCAATTCCCTGCAACGCTTTCTTCCATTCGTTTCGTGCCAGTTCTATTGTCTTTTCAAAATCCCATCCGGGCAATTCGGCAGCCATATTTTTTGCTGCACCCGCTTCGTCGACCACCGAAAGGGCAACTTTTACAAGCAACGGATTTTCCGATTCGGCAAATTTAAAATAGAGCTGAATGTTTTTTCCGGTCAATTCAGTTTTATCAACTTTTTCACCTTCAGCAAAAACCGAAAGCGAATCGAACGGCTCTGCAAATTCAATACGGAAGGCAATTAAATGGTCGCTTGCCCAGCCACTTGTTTTTTGAACTCCTTCAACAGTTTTATTATCAATTTTCTTAAAGCTGTTTTTAACTATCCGGTGCCCCCAGTTGGGTTGCAAAATGTGCCCTAAATCGAGCATCACTTTTCGTTCAGCCGGATTTTTATAGGAATAACGGTGCAGTCCTACCCGTTTTGTGGCGGTCAATTCTGCCGTTACATCGAAGTTTTTTAGTTTAACACGATAGTAGCCCGGTGTTGCCGATTCATCTTTTTTATTGAATAACCCGACAGGTTTATTTTTGCCGGCATTCGAGTAGGGGAGAAGCATTACATCTCCCATATCGCCAATTCCTGTTCCGCTGAGGTGCGTATGGCTAAAACCATAAATTGTAGAGTCGGAATAGTGGTAGCCGCTGCTGGCATCCCACCCCAAAATATGTGTGTCGGGGCTAAGTTGCACCATTCCAAAAGGTACGGTTGCCCCCGGAAATGTATGCCCGTGAAAACCTGTGCCTATAAACGGGTCGACAAAATAGAGCGGATTAAAATCTGATTTTTTAGTTGTTGGTTGGGTGCATCCGAAAAGGAGTGCAACGAGCAGAACGGAAACTATTTTTGTTTTCATAGGTGCAAGAATCAAAATGAAATACAAAAATAAGATTTCCCATATAATTAAAAGTATGTTTTAAATAAATGAATACTTCTTTAAGAAGTGGCTAACGGAGCTACTCCGTCGAGAAAAACTTTTAGTAATTCACCTGCCTTATTAAATACAACTATTCTCTCTTTATATATCGACAATCCGCAGAGCGACCCGCAATTGTCTTCCCATTTCATCTGTAGTCTAACAACATAAACCGATTCAAATCTTTCCTGTGTAACGTCTTCGTTTTTACTATTTTTCGAAGGAGAATAATACAATTCGTGATACGAAACTTCTGCCTTATATTCAAATTTCGCGGTAATAAAAAAGTTTGCAGTTTTATTCTTATTTAAATCGTTGATTAAATTGGAATAGAAATCGACCGCATCGACAGTAATACAGTATGGAATTTTAACCCCGTCAAAATCATCGTAATACCAGTAAAGTGTATTCGGAATTTCGACGGTTTCTTTTGAGATTGCATTAATAACATCTTCGCGTGGCGGGTAATAACTTTCTGCCTTGTCGATTAACTCTTCTTCAAAATTGGTTGAAAAATTGCGTTCAATTGTTTTTTTGTATTCCCTTTTTTCATCGGTGCCTCCGTTGTCTTCCATACACGAAACCGCGAAAAATACCAACGTTGTCAGTAAAAAAATAATTTGTCTTTTCAATTTCATTCGTTTAAATGTTTTACAGTAGACGGGTTTTGTTTTAACCTGGTTGCGTAAACTTTTTATTGAAAACTAACTTTATTCTCGCCGGGTTGTAATTTTTGTAATTTTCCTTTCCATAAAAATTCAGCGTCAATATTTTTAGGAATTGTAATTTCGCCTTCCACTTTCGAATTATCAAACCGTAAATTTAGTTTAATCTCTCCTTTTGGATGGGTAAATTTAGCATTAATAACTTTTAACTCTCCCGGGGTTGGTGCAATTTTAATTTTAGAAAATCCGGGTTTAACCGGTTGAATTCCGCAAATTGTTCTAAAGAAATTGATGTTGGGTGTGCAGCTCCACGGATGACAATCGGAACGTTGTGTCCGTGTCCCGGTAAGTGCCACTTCGGTAAAAGTGGAGAGATTATTGTCCATCATCTCTTTCCAGCCGGCCAAATGATTTTGAAATTCGTTACCCATTCCGGCCATTTTAAATGCTTCGAAAAGATAGTGGTGAAAATAGAGCCCGATTTCCGAAAGGTCGTTTTCATCCCAGATTTTTGTTAGAATCCGGCGTGCTTCTTCGCCTTCGACTGCACCGGCTAAAACCGCAAAAATATTGGTGTGCTGCGAGTAGTATTTCATCTCGGGCGTGTCGGAATATAATCCTCTTTTGTTGTTGAAACAGAGTTGGTTTACCGATTCGATTAATTTTGCCGCTTGCTTTTCGTAGTTCTCTGCAAGATGTGTTTTCCCGATAAACCGGTAAATTTTGGCAGCCCGTTTTAGGGTGTACGAATAGTGTAGGGTAAACAGGGTTGAGTTTCCTTCCAATCCACCTGGAGGAACACCGCTTTTCCAATCGACACACCAGTCGGCGTAAGCCCACCAATCTATTGGTCCGGTTAGTCCGTTCTCTTCTATTTTTTTGTTGAACCACTCCAGAACGGTGTAAATCCCAATGTCGAATTGCGAAGTAAAATCTTTGTCGCCGGCCCACATCATATGGTCGTAAATAATATCAATCCACGCCAGCGAATAGATGGGAATGGTAAGGTTAAACCCATCGGGATAACAGGCGTGAGTCAGTCCTTCCGGGATTTTCGACCAGTCGGCCTGCATCAGCATTTGGCGGGTTAAATCGTCGTTCCCCGAAAAATATTGCAGTGCTTCGCCGTGTATTTGTGCATCGCCAATGTATTGCATCTGTTCGTAATAGGCATCGCTTATTAGCAGGTCCTGCGCACAGAGCGAAGCAGTCCGCCAGCCCGGTTCCATCAACGAATTCAGAAAATCGTTATCGGTCTTAAAACTTGCTTTCAGCTTAATTGGATATTCCGATTTTTGGTTGTAATAATCGACAATTTTAAGCGGTTGATTGCCGGTTTCAACATCAATTTGTATGTAACGGAACGAGCGGAACCAATTGGGGCGGAACAAGCGGTTTTCGCCACCGTCGGGCATAAAGATATCGGCGTAACCAATTAGTTGGTTGCCTTCAATTTTGCTGCGGTCGTCTTTCCCAATCCGGTCGGAGTGAAAGAGTGTTTCGGCATACGAAACTTTTACGTGGCTGCCTTTTCCGCCTGTTAAAACCATTTCGGGGAATCCCAGCGACATCACTTTGTTATCGATTAAAATGCTTATTTTTTTATTTGCCGGAATTGTAAAGTCCTTTATCGATTGAATGGTTGTTAATCCGTCCCAATTGTAAATCACGGGAAAATCTTCTCTTCGTTCTGTCCTGTTTTTTATGGGGCGTTTGTAGAGCAGCCATCCGTCGGGGTAAAAAATACCTGAAACATTGTTGTAGCGATACGCCGAAATGTCGAGGTATTTTGCAGCTTCCCAGTTGCTGTCGTCGAATCCGGGATTTTGCCAGCCCCATAAATAAACAGCCCCCACAATGCTGTCGGTTGGGTTGGCAACATACAAACCCTGCGTAATATCAATCCGTTGTTGCCAGCGTACTTCTTTCGGGAAATAGGCGGGATTATTTATTGCTTTCCAGCCGTTGTTGCCGGTATTTACAATTTGTTCGTTTGCCGTTTCTCCTTCCATTAAAAAAGCGGTAAGGTGCGAGAGTTGCGAGAATCCGCGTGTGGGGCCAAAGTTTACAACTTCGGCAGCCAGCACATTTTTCCCCGGGGTTAAAAAATCAGCTAAATTAATGGTTTGGTAGTACCAGTGTTCCAAATCGCTGCGCCCCGGACCTTTGCAAACATACGTCCCGTTTACAAATAACCGGTATTGGTTGTCGGCCGAAATTTTTACCATAAAACTATCGGGCACGGTTTTTAATTCGAATGTTTTCCGAAGGTGAATTACATTGTGTTCTTTCAGTGCAATTCCATTTGCCGAAATCCAACTGGCACTAAAAGTTACTTCCTGTGCAAAAGAGCTTGCCGAAACGAGTGCGAGAATAAATAAGAATAAGAATTTTATATTTGCAAGTTTCATCTCATTATAATTGTTTATTTTCAAAGGTATCAGATGTTTATAGAAATGATGCATTTAAAATGTTCGACCCCGGTTGGGTCGCATTATTCATACTCAAATTAACTATAAACATGTAAATCCTCCGGGTTTATTCTATTCTTTTGCCGCTTCAAAAAACGCAAGTACATTTTCAACCGATGTGTCGTCCTGAATATTATGCGCCGGAGCAACTATATACCCGCTGTTTTTTCCAAATATACTTTTTCTGCGTAAAACTTCGGTTTTAATTTCTGCGGGAGTTTTGTTGGGCAATAAATCCTGAACACAAATTCCGCCAAAGAAAATTACATCGTCGCCAAATTTTTCAGTAAGATTTTCCGGTTGCATTCCGGTTGCCATTGGTTGCAGCGGGTTTAAAATGTCGAGCCCGATTTCAATAAACTCGGGAACAAATGGCCCGAAAGCGCCACACGAGTGCCAGGCCAGTTTTACGTTGGGGTTTACTTTTTTATATTCGGCAAACATCTCTTTTATACGTGGTTTAAAATAGGTGCGGAATGTATCCATATCCATAATCTGGCTCAGTTGCGTTCCAAAATCGTCGCCGCACCACAACACATCGGCACCCATTTCAATCATCTTTTTGCCGTAGTAGGTATGAATTTCCTGAATTTTATCGAGTAGCGGATTTACATATTCCGTTCCCATCATCAAATCCATCAGAAACTTTTCCATCCCCACCAGATACCACGCGGTTTCGAAAAGCGTGGTTTCGAGGTCGGCAATAATCCCGTGCGTTTTCCCGTATTTTGCAATGGTTTTTTCTGCTTCGTCCCAGCGTCCGTCGGCCATTGGGTCGGGGAAATTATAGTTCTCGATATCGGCGGCAGTTTCGGCGTGTGCAAGCGGATATTCATAAAATTCGTTGTACAATCCGGTATCTTTAAAAATCATTCCCCACTCGTTTTCAATCAACCCGCTTTCAAGGGTTCTTGTTGGCGAGTTTGTGGGGGCGCAGTAGGTAATTCCAACGGCATCGTTACCCAGTTTTACCAGTAAATCCATATGCGATGCCCGTGTCGAAAGCATCGAATCGAGCGGTTCCTCGTAAGGAACATTTAAATGTTTCGACATTTTTTCGGCAACCTGCGGAGTGAAATTTGCAAAAATTGGAGAGCGGTCAGGCATCTCCCGGTTGATGGTTTTTAAGAATCTTTCTCGTGAATTCATACTTTTTATATAACGAGGTTGTTTAAAGTCAAATTGAAAATCTGCGGTCAACATCAATCTGTCACCCTCGAAAATCCACTTTAACATTAAACAACTTCAAAAACTGAATTGATAATTGTGCAAATATCAACAATTAATTTATTAATAAGTTGCAGGTTATGGAAATTGGAAAGGAGAGTTTTACACTTTTCGGAACAGAGAATTCCGGTACTCTTTGGGTGTTATTCCCACATTCAGTTTAAATATTTTGCTGAAATACTGTTGCGTAACAAAACCGGTGTCGAATGCAATTTCCTTAATCGATAACGACTGGTCTTTAAAAAGTTCGAGTGCACGGTTTATTCGGTATTCCATTAGATAGGCAACCGGACTAACTCCAATGTTTTTTTTAAAAATTGAACGAAGATGACGTGATGAGATACCCCGTTTTTTTGCCAGTTGTTCGAATTGAATTTTTTGGTTGTAGTTGGTGTGAATGTGTTGAAGGATTGTTTCGGTTAACGGAGTATTCCGGTTGTTCTCAAAATCGAGCTGTTTGTCTAATTCCCTTGAAATTAACACGAAAAGTTCGGCAAAATAGAGTCGGGTAAGGATTTCGAAATTTCTTTTCTTTTCATTTAATTCGCGAACTGCCTTGTTAATTAACCGGTTCATTTCAATATTATTTCTGATTTTAATAAGCTTTTGCGAATGCGTAAATAGCTGATACAGAAATAGTAAATTTTGTTTTAGCTCGGGGTTGGGCGACATTTGCGGGAAAATATCGAGCCGGAATTCGAGTTGAACCAAAACCGCTTTCTCTTTTGTAGTGAAAAAATAGTGTTCAACATCGGGATATAAAATCATACAATCTCCTTTTTGAAATGAGATTACCTTTTCGTCGATTTTTACATAACATTTGCCACTTCGCACATAATTAATTTCAACATTATTGTGCGCGTGCGGACCAAACGAGAAGTTGCTTTTGTAATGTTTAATTTCGAAAATCTCGGCGAGATTATGCGATTCCCCGTCATCAAAAATATTTCTGATATATTTTATATTCGATTCCAAATCAATATTTTTTCAAAAAATCAAGTTCGCTTTTTCTAATATTTTTATTTCAACTTGAAAAACCACCTTCTTAGAAGGTGTGATTTTTACTGGTTACAATTCAGAGAGCTGTTTAATTAGCAACAAAACAGCATGTTAGTAGCCTTCTTTAGTTGCTTTGGCTAATATATATTATTACGGCAAAAGTGCAAATCCTCCAACGTGTGATTCTCCCTGTGGAGCAAATTTAAAATATATGTTTTTGTTTTGCCGTAAACTTTCCGGAATTACAAAAGTCATTGTTTCAAGCTCTGCTTTATTTAGTTTTATCTCTTGCCATTTTCTCAAATCGGCAGATATAAAATATTGCCCGGGCCGATGAATGTCAGTCATTTTTACATATTTACAAAGCATTGCAATTTTTGTACAATGGTTGTCCGTTTCATTTAATGGAAGTCGATAAATTAATTCTTTAGTGTATGCCCAAAAACTTAAACAGTCGTTTGCTTTTGCATTAATTAGAAACTTTTTATCTCCCTCGCCCACAAATATTTTCCAAAGAATATTGTCAAACTGGTCAAACGGCATTGGTACTTTTTCAGCAATTGTCAGATTGGGAAACTCCTCTGTCCGGTAACCTTTTTCCCTCTGCCTGAAAATGCGTCCGGCAACTTTCCCGTTTTCCAAACAATAAATCCAATAACCCGGTTTTTCCTCGCCTCCCCAAAGATTTGCCGTGCCACAAGTAATTCTATGTTCAATTAATTTTGTGTTTTTAAGTTGAAAGATTTCCTGAGCATTTGTATGCTCGTGCCCACCAATCAGCCAAATCAATCCACGATGTTTTTCAAAAGCTTCCGAAATAGCTTTCGGAATACCACGTTCATTTACGCGATGCGACATTGAAGGCTGGTGAATTAAAATAATAACCGTCTGTTTTTTGGGAATCGAGTTCACATCGTCAATCAGCCATTCCATCTGTTTAGAATCGATATAACCTGTTGAGTGGCCATTGAGTGCAATGATATGAACTCCGGATTTGTCGAACGATTGATAAGGAGAATAGCCGGGGAAAACTTCCCAAAATATTTCGGGGTCAATCTCTTTTGGCGCAGTATCGTGATTTCCTAAAGTGAGAACCAATTGTACTTTTGAATTCAGAATATCGGCATCTTTTTTAAACGCTTTAAATTCTTTAATTGCCATTCGACGCTGTTCTGCATTTGGAATTACACCGAAAGATGGCGAAGCATTGCAAATCATATCTCCATTAACACAATAAAAATCAGGCAACGGATTCATTTTATTTACTTCGTTAACTGTGGTAATCATTCCATCGGTTCCCTTAGTTTCGTAATGAACATCGGCTGTTACTACAAAAAAGGAGTTGCCTTTTTTATTTGGGTCGAATTCGATAGATTTAAATGCCTGGCTCAACGATTTATACGGATAACTTATGTTTGATGGATTAGCAAAAAAATTTCCGGGTAAAAGAGAATATCCTAATCCCGATAACATCAATTCTGTAAATTGTCTTCGTTTCATAAAATCTAAGTTTTTATTCAAAATAAAATTTAACCAAAACAGTATATTTTAACAATGCATTTCCCCTGACTTTTGGTAGAAATCTCTTTATAAATAGCACAGTGTTGATAATAATCGATACGTTAGTATATTGGTTTTTATCGTTTAAATCAATAAAGAAAAAAGATTAGTACATAGTAAAAGTACAGTATCAATAATGAAAAGCAAATTCAATCTGTGTTCACACTAAAATTAGTAGATTATCAGTAAAAATAAGTTGTTTTTTCTAGTACATTTGCACAAATTTATTTCGAGTGAAGCGATTCGTATTATTTACCATTTTAATGTTTTTCAATTTTGTGTTGTTTGCACAAAACGAAGTTGCTCCGGAGGGAGCCAAACTTTTGTGGTTTTTGCTGATTCCGGTTTTTGCAATTGGTTTCTATTTTGTTTTTAAAGGGAAAAGGGAAAAGCCGGGTTCACAAAAGAAACCACTTTTCCAGCGCAAAAAAATAAAAATTGAACTTCAAAAAGACAGGGTCTATTATCCCGATGAACTTACATTAAAAGTTAAAAATACGGGGAGTTCTGATATTGACTTAGACAAGCCACTACTTGTTTTCGATAATTTTTGGTTGCAAAGAAAGTTTAAATTAAAGGGAACCAATAATTATTCGTTTTATCCGCTCTATCTCGAAAAAGGGAAAACACACACTTTGCAAATCGATATTAACCGGTTTTATTCGCACGATAAAAAGTTAAAAAAATTCCCAAAAGCAAAGGTGAAATTGTTTGATGTAAATGGAAAACATTTGGGGAGCAAATCTGTTTACCTTCGTAAAACATTAATTAAATTTTAATGCGGAACTGGAGGTTTAATCATATCGATTTTTCGACTTATCCTTTTTATGAAGGCGATGATTTGGGTGTTTTCTGGACGCCTGAAAAGACAAAGATTAAAATTTGGGCACCCACTGCAAAAATTGTTGAACTGCGCCTGTATAAAAACGGACAGGCCGGCGAAGCGTACCATAAAACAAATTTACAACCTGCTGAAAATGGTACGTGGTCAACCGTTTTGTCGGGCGATTACGAAGGAAAATATTACACATTCAGAATAAACGACGGGGAGTGGCTCGATGAGGTGCCCGGTATTTATGCGCGTTGTGTGGGTGTAAATGGCGGGCGCGGACAAATTTACAATCAGGCAAAAACAAATCCTGAAAACTGGAGCGACGATAAAAAGCCGTATTGCGATAATTTTACCGAGGCGGTAATTTACGAAACACACGTTCGCGATTTTTCTGTTGCCGAAAATTCGGGAGTTCAGAACAGAGGAAAATATTTAGGTTTTACCGAGGAGAATTCAAAAACTTCAACCGGAATTGCAACCGGAATTTCACATCTGAAAGAGTTGGGAATTACCCACGTTCATCTGTTACCGGTGTACGATTTTTTTACGATTGATGAGGAGAAGCCGTTGGAGAAATATAACTGGGGTTACGACCCGCAGAATTTCAATGCGTTGGAAGGTTCGTATTCCACAAATCCATACGATGGAACGGTACGAATCAGTGAGTTTAAAAAACTGGTTCAGTCGCTGCATTCTGCCGGAATCGGGGTGATTCTGGATGTAGTTTACAACCATACCTATTTTACAAAAGAGTCGGTTTTTAACCAAACTGTGCCGGGGTATTTTTACCGGCAAAACGAGGACGGCAGTTTTTCAAACGCATCGGGTTGTGGCAACGAGTTTGCTACCGAGCGTGCTATGGTACGAAAATATATAATCGACTCGTTAAAATATTGGGCTGCCGAATTTCATATCGATGGTTTTCGTTTCGATTTAATGGGGGTTTACGATTTAGAGACAATGAAAACCATTCGTGCCGAACTGGATAAAACCAATCCCGGGTTGTTTTTATACGGCGAGGGGTGGGCGGCAGACCGCAGTCCGATGCCGGAACATTTACGGGCAGTAAAAAGCAATATCCCGCAGTTGCCGGGAGTTGCCGGTTTTAGCGACGATTTCAGAGATGCACTGAAAGGAAACCACGGCAGTAAAAAAAGCAAGGGTTTTATTAGTGGTCTGGAGTTGGCCGAAGAGCCTGTAAAATATGGGATTGTGGGTGCAATAAATCATCCGCAGATTAATTTTAATTTTATTGAAACACTCAGTCAGGCGTGGGCAGCCGAACCTAATCAATGTATCAACTATGTTTCGTGCCACGATAATTATACTCTTTTTGATAAGCTGAAAATGAGCCGTTCGAAGGCATCCGACGACGAGTTGCGTAAAATGACGAAACTCGCCGGAGCACTGCTTCTCACTTCGCAGGGTGTTCCGTTTTTACATTCGGGGATGGAGTTTTGCCGGACAAAGGGCGGGAACGGAAATTCGTATAAATCACCCGATGCGGTAAATCAAATCGATTGGGACAGAAAAGAGCAGTACCACGATGTTTTTGAATATTTCAGGAAGCTGATTCAGTTGCGGAAAAATCATCCTGCTTTCAGAATGACGAGTGCCGAATCGATTCGTCAAAATCTGAATTTTTGTATTCCGTACGAGATGGGCGTAATTTCGTACTGTTTAACCGGGGCGGCTGTTGGCGACACATTCGAAACAATTATACTGATTTTTAATGCCAATAAAAATGAGGTTTCAATTCCCATTCAGGAAGGAACTTTTAAAGTAATTGCAAAAGGAGATGAAATTGATGAGGCCGGAATTGGCGAGCCGGTTTCGGATGTTGTTGTGGTAGAAAGTATTTCGATGGTAGTTCTGGCAAACTCTTAAAACACTGCCAGCAATAAATCGATATCTTTTGCCGGAATGTTAAACAGCCTGCCAACATCGTGGTTGGTAAGAATTCCGTGGTAAATGTAAACGCCTTTTCTAAAACCCTGCGAGCTTTTTATGTAGTTGTCGATTCCGCCGTTTTCGCCAACGGCAAGTAAAATTGGAATTAAAATATTGCTAAGCGAAATTGATGCGGTGCGTGCTACCATTGCCGGCGAGTTGGGTACACAATAGTGCAGAATCCCGTGTTTTACAAATGTAGGGTTGTTAAAATCGGTTGGTTCCGAAGTTTCGAAACAGCCACCCTGGCTTGTATTTAAATCGATAATTACCGACCCCTCTTTCATCTGTTTCACCAAATCTTCCGAAACTTTAAATTTTGGCGATGCATTTAATGCCGCAGCA
>Ga0256913_10000963_pt1 | contig 14946 bp, 15 predicted proteins | sample Axial_MatmetaG_FD_185970 | JGI IMG/M metagenome (GOLD analysis project Ga0256913, IMG submission 185970) | Deep-sea worm associated microbial mat communities from Axial Seamount, Juan de Fuca Ridge, Pacific Ocean - Axial_Mat | ecosystem: Environmental > Aquatic > Marine > Oceanic > Microbial...
ATGGATAAAAAGACCGTTCAGATTCACGATAAGAAATTTGAGATTTACATTCCTTACGAAAAGATTGATGCTGCCATTCAGTCTATTGCCGACAGGCTGAATAAAGATATGACGGATAAAGACCCTCTGTTCCTGAGCATCCTGAACGGGGCTTTTGTTTTTGCTGCTGACCTGTTCAAGAAACTTGATTTCCCCTGTGAGATATCATTTGTGAAACTGGCGTCATACAGCGGCACTAAATCGACAGAAACGGTAAGGCAGCTTATCGGTTTTGACGAGGACCTGAAAGGAAGAAATGTAGTCATCATAGAAGATATCATTGATTCGGGACTGACGATAGAAAGAGTTTTACAGCAATTAAAAGAAATGGGAGCTGCCGATGTGAAGATCGCCACTCTGTTGTTTAAACCCAACGCTTTTAAAGCCGGTTATAAGATTGACTATACAGGCTTGGAAATACCCAACGATTTTATTGTGGGATATGGATTAGATTACAACAAGCACGGACGTAATTTTAAAGATATTTATAAAATCATTTAAACTTGAAGAAAATGCTGAACATTGCTTTATTTGGCCCTCCGGGATCGGGTAAGGGCACCCAGTCAAAAAGATTAATCGAAAAATATAACCTGGCATATATATCCACAGGCGATTTGTTGCGGGCCGAAATTGCCGAAGGTTCCGAATTAGGAAAACGTGTCAAGTCGGTCATGGATGCCGGTGAGTTGGTGTCGGACGAGCTTATCGTGCAAATTCTGGAAAAGAAAATAAAAAATTTAAGTGATGCTGACGGAATTCTCTTTGACGGATTCCCGAGAAATCTGGTACAGGCCTATATTCTGACAGGCCTGCTGGCCAAATTGAATACGGAACTAACGGCCATGCTCAGTCTGGAAGTCCCTGAAAATGAACTGATGCAACGTATGTTAAAACGTGCCGAGATTGAAGGCCGCAGCGATGACAATCCGGAAACCATTAAAAACAGGTTTAAGCAGTATGAAGAGAAGACAAAACCTGTAGCGCAATTTTACAAAGACATGAACAGGCTTTATAAGATTGACGGACTGGGGACTATTGACGAAATTTTTAACCGCCTTACGGAAGTGATTGACGGATTGAAATAGGGAAGTAAGAAGTTATATAAAAGAAAAAGGCTGCTCCAACCGGAACAGCCTTTTTTATCTCTTTTTTATTTCTAAGTTATCCTTTGTAGTAACCTTTGGCGGCAGCATCTTTCAAAGCAGCCGTAATACCTTTTTTATTGATGGTACGAATGCCTGCAGCACTTACCCTCAAAGTAATCCACCTGTCTTCTTCAGGGATATAGAACTTTTTGGTCTGAAGGTTTGGATGAAATTTTCTTCTTGTTTTTGTATGTGAGTGCGAAACATTGTTTCCGCTGATCACTTTCTTTCCTGTTATTTCGCAAATTCTTGACATCGCTATATCTTTTAGTCGTCCTTAAAATTTTGGGAGTGCAAAGAACGGAATAATTTTTTAAAAATTCAACAAATAAGTCATAATTTTCTTTCATTTACCTGTTTCCGTACATCTCATCATAATACTTCTGGTAGTTGCCGGAAGTAACGTTATCCAGCCATTCCCTGTTCTCCAGATACCAGTCCACAGTTTTTTCAATACCTTCTTCAAACTGCAGGGAAGGTTTCCAGCCCAGTTCCCGTTGCAGTTTTGTTGAGTCGATGGCATAACGCAGGTCGTGGCCGGCACGGTCGGTTACATAGGTAATCAGCTTTTCCGATTCCCCTTCTGAGCGTCCGAGTTTTTTGTCCATCACTTTGCAGAGCACTTTTATGAGGTCGATATTTTTCCATTCGTTGTGTCCGCCAATGTTGTATGTTTCGCCCACTTTGTCGCTGTGATAAATCACATCAATGGCACGGGCATGGTCCACCACATACAACCAGTCACGGACATTTTCACCCTTACCGTAAACAGGCAGCGGTTTGTTGTGCCTGATGTTGTTGATGAACAGCGGGATCAGTTTCTCGGGAAACTGGTTCGGGCCGTAATTGTTGGAACAGTTGGAGATGATCACCGGCAGCCCGTAAGTGTCGTGATAAGCTCTGACCAGGTGATCGGAACTGGCTTTGGAAGCTGAATAAGGGCTGTGTGGATCATAGGGTGTATCCTCAGTAAAAAAACCTGTATCCCCCAACGATCCGTAAACTTCATCGGTGGAGACATGGTAAAACCGTTTGCCTTCAATATTGTCTTTCCATAAATGTTTGGCAGCGTTCAGCAGGTTTACCGTGCCCACAATGTTGGTCATGATAAACTCCATCGGGTTGCTGATGGAACGGTCCACATGAGACTCGGCTGCCAGGTGGATGACACCGTCAAACTTGTATTTTTCAAATAATTCCTGAATAAAGTTACCGTCCACAATATCCCCTTTGATGAAGGTGTAGTTGGATTTATTCTCAACATCTTTCAGGTTCTCCAGGTTTCCGGCATAAGTCAGCTTGTCCAGGTTGTAAATGTGATAGTCGGGATATTTGTTCACAAACAGCCGCACAACATGCGACCCGATAAATCCCGCTCCTCCTGTGATAAGTATTTTTTTCATTTTCTTATTAAATTTACATAACTCCGAACACGGAACTCAGAATTTCTCCCTATACGCCTGTTCCCATTTCCATGCCGAGGCCATCATTTCGTCCAGCCCTCTTTCGGCTTTCCAGCCCAGTTCTTTATTGGAAAATGTCGGGTCGGCCCATACCTTTTCAATGTCACCGGGCCTCCGATCCATAATTTTATAATTCAGTTTTAAGCCTGTGGCTTTTTCAAAAGCCCGGATGACGTCCAGTACCGAATAACCTGTTCCTGTTCCCAGATTGAAAACCTCAAAATGGCTTTTCATTTTATTGTCAATCATCCGTTGTATGGCCACCACGTGTGCTTTAGCCAGATCTACGACATGGATATAGTCGCGGATGGCTGTTCCGTCGGGCGTGTCATAATCGTTTCCCCATACCCGTAAATATTCTCTGATACCTTTGGCTGTTTGAGTAATATATGGCACCAGATTATTGGGAACACCCTGCGGCAGTTCGCCGATCTGCGCCGATTCGTGGGCGCCAATCGGATTGAAATAACGGAGGGCAATGGCTTTCAGATTGGTAACGGCTACGGTATCTCTGATAATCTCTTCCGAAATCTGTTTGGTGTTGCCATAGGGCGATTCGGCAGGTTTTATGGGTGCTTCTTCCGAAACAGGCAAAGTGTCAGGTTGCCCGTAAACAGTACAGGAGGAAGAAAATACAAAGTTTGAAATATTGTTATTTTTCATGCCTTCCAGTACATTGAGCAACGAACATAAGTTGTTGCTATAATACATCAGCGGTTGCTCAACTGATTCACCCACAGCTTTCGAAGCGGCAAAATGAATGACACCTGCCAGATCGTAATGCTTTTTGAAAAAAGCCGATGTTTTTTCTTTATCGGTCAGGTCAAACACTTCCAGAACAGGTTTGATGCCGGTGATTTTGGCAATCTGATCAGCAATCTCCGCGCGTGAGTTTGACAGGTTGTCAATAATAACTACTTCAAACCCTTCCTGTTGCAACTCGACAACCGTATGGGAGCCGATATAGCCTGTTCCGCCTGTAACTAATATCTTCATCGTGTTGTGATCTTTGTTACTCTTTCGTTTTCCAGTTTGTATTTTTCGTGACTTTCAGGGCACTCGGCTATTCCGTTGTTGTCGAACTCCAGCTTGTGGCCGTATTCGCTCATCCAGCCGGCCTGCCGGGCAGGATTGCCCACTACCAGTGCATAAGGCAGCACTTCTTTGGTGACAACTGCTCCGGCACCGATAAAGGCATATTCGCCAATATCATGGCCGCAGACAATGGTGGCATTGGCTCCGATACTGGCGCCTTTCCGTACGATGGTTTTTACGTATTGCCCCCGCCGTACCACAGCACTACGCGGGTTAACCACATTTGTAAAAACCATTGAAGGCCCCAGAAAAACATCATCTTCGCAAATAACGCCCGTGTAAATAGAAACATTATTCTGCACTTTGACATTGTTGCCAAGCACGACATCGGGAGACACCACAACGTTTTGCCCGATATTACATTTTTCTCCTAACCTGGCACCGGTCATGATATGAGAGAAATGCCATATTTTGGTTCCTTTACCAATTTCACAGCCTTCATCAATGACGGCGGTTTCGTGTGCGAAATAATCGGTGTTCATATGTCTTAATTATTGTTTTTCTGGTTCCTGATCAAATTATCTCTTCTAAAACTCAGTATCTTTTATTTTGGATGAGTGGAAGAATGGATGTATGGATGGTATTGTTGTTTATTTTTTACAATAAATCACAATGTATCCGACCAATCCCCGTCACTCTTTTTCTTTTGCAATGATTCAATAAGTTTTATAAGTTGATTTTCAGTTTTAAAGTGCAATTTATCAAAATCCTCGAATTCATCCTCAGTTATTTGGCCTGCATCCCTAAAACTGTAAAACGATGTAAAAAGTTCACCACACGAACCGAGACTGTAATTTAAAAAATTAAGATATTCATGAATGGATCTTCTGCTGTATCCTTCAGCGATATTCCTTTGAATAGCCATTGCCGCATCAATGGCATTTCCCGCTGTTTTTTTTAATTCAAAGGGAAAAGGTTCAAGGACTTTGCATACATATGAATAAAGAGAAACAGCATCCTGCCAAACACGAAGTTTACGGTATCCTCTGTTAATATTTCTTCTTTCATATGTGGCCATATCAACCTCTTATTTTGATTTTACCATCCAACCTTCCAATCATCCATTTTATAATGCTAACCCTTACACGTATTCCAACACCGCTTCCGTAATTACCTTTTGTATCTCTTCTGTCAGTTCTGTATGTATGGGTAAAGATAATACCGATTTGCTTAACATCTCGGTCACCGGAAAATCTCCCTCTCTGTACCGTGGATCGAGGTAAGCCTTTTGCATATGCAGCGGTACCGGATAATAGATTGCCGAGGCAATGCCTTTATCAGCCAGATGTTTCATCAGGCCTTCCCTGTCAACATTGTTCAATACCAGCGTGTACTGGTGAAAAACATGTGTGGTAAAAGGAGCTGTTACGGGGTGTTTAATTTTCGGATGGCCGGCAAAGGCATCGTTATAATACGCGGCTGCTTTTTGCCTGGCTGTCGTGTATTCGTCCAGATGTTTCAGCTTTATATTTAAAACAGCAGCCTGCATACTGTCGAGTCGTGAGTTAACACCAATATAATCATGATAATATCTGACCGCCATACCGTGATTGACCACTACGCGCATCTTTTCGGCCAGCTCATCATTATTAGTAAAGATGGCACCTCCGTCTCCGTAAGCACCCAGGTTTTTCGACGGGAAAAATGAGGTGCAGCCGATATCGCCAATCGTTCCGGCTTTCATTGTTTTGTTGCTTTCAACACAGGTGTAATCGGCTCCGATAGCCTGGGCCGTATCTTCGATTACGTATAAATTATATTTTTCAGCCAGCTGAAGAATGGGATGCATGTCGGCACATTGTCCGAAAAGGTGTACCGGAATGATGGCTTTTGTTTTGGGGGTGATGGCTTTTTCGATGGCTTCCGGAGTGATGTTATATGTGTCAGGATCCACGTCCACAAGAACAGGTGTCAATCTGAGTAGAGCAATTACTTCGGCTGTGGCGATAAAAGTGAAAGAAGTGGTAATCACTTCATCACCGGGTTGCAGATCAAGTGCCATCAGGGCTACCTGCAGTGCATCCGTACCGTTGGCGCAGGGAATAACATGTTTGACACCCAGATAATTCTGGAGGTTTTCCTGGAACTGTTTCACGGCAGGGCCGTTGATAAAAGCGGCTGTCTCCATTACCTGCAAAACGGCTTCATCAACTTCCGGTTTTATCTTTTTATATTGACCTACAAGGTCAACCATAGGGTATTTTAACATTGTTCTTGCTTTTAATATGTCGTGCGACAAAGGTAGGAAAAGAGAAGCGAAAACATTTGATTTATACACCAGAAACAAAAAAAATTATCATCATTTGGCCGGAGTGTAAAACCGGCAATGCCTAATTATTATCTTTGCATGATAATCGCATGATTTATGAAATTACGGCGGATATTCCTTCTTCTTTTTGTTTTTTCAACCTGGTCGTTGCAGGCTCAGGTTAACGCCAACGACTCGGTGGTGGCAGCTTTTATTCCGTCTTTCAGCTATGCTTTTCAGTTTCCGGGAGGTGATGTAGCTGATCAGTATGGCAATAATTCGACTATCGGCGGATCGCTGATGTACAAAACAAGAAAGAATATTTTACTTTCTCTGGATGCCAACTTTATTTTTGGTGGTAATGTTAAAAATGCCGATTCTATCCTTTGGATGGTGCTGACCGATCACGGTTTTATCATTGACGGGAATGGTGTATATGCTTTATACAGCATGTATGAAAGAGGATACAGTATCAATTTCCGGATAGGCAAGATTCTTCGTTTGTTATCTGTTAATCCAAATTCAGGCGTGATGCTGACAGGCGGAGTGGGGTTCTTACTCCACCGGATGAAACTGGATGTGCAACACGAAACGGCTCCACAAATCTCAGGTGATTACGGGAAAGGATATGACCGTCTGACTTCCGGCTTTGCCCTGAACGAGTTTGTCGGATATTTTTTTATGGGTAAATCCAGAATCCTGAACTTTTATGCCGGATTTGAATTTTACCAGGCCTTTACAAAAAGTCGCCGGGATTATATCTTTGACCTGATGAGAAGAGATGATTCAAACCATCACGACTTTTTCTACGGGTTTAAAATCGGCTGGATGATCCCTGTGTATGACCGTGCCCCCGATAAGTACTATTATTACTAGCCATGAGGTTTCTTTACAACATCTTTATTTACCTGTATAAGCTGGGTGTACGCCTGGCAGCCTTTTTCGGCAATAAAAAAGCCCGTAAATGGCTGAAAGGGAGAAATCACGTTTTTAAAGATCTGAAGACAGCCATGCACGAAGAGGATAAGATTATCTGGTTCCACTGTGCCAGTCTGGGTGAGTTTGAACAGGGAAGGCCGTTGATTGAAACCATGAAAAAATCATATCCCGGATATAAAATACTGCTTACTTTTTTCTCTCCTTCGGGTTATGAGGTGCGCAAAGATTATCCGCTGGCTGATTATGTGTTTTATCTGCCGTCAGATACCCGGCGGAATGCACGGAAATTTGTTCAGATAGTCAGGCCGCGGCTGGTGTTCTTTATCAAATACGAGTTCTGGTTTAATTACATGAACGAGCTATACAACCAGAAGGTCCCTTATTTTATGGTGTCGGTCATTTTCAGGCCTTCGCAGCACTTTTTCAGGTTTTGGGGGACATGGTTCAGGAGACAATTACGTAAGATCACCTATCTGTTTGTTCAGGATGAACGTTCGCTGGAGCTGCTCGACAGGTACAAATTATATCATGCCGATATGATAGGCGATACACGCTTTGACCGGGTAGCCGAACTGGCAGAAGCGGAAAAAGACTTTCCTGTGGTAAGGGAATTTGTTGAAGACACACCCGTAATGATTGCCGGAAGCACCTGGCCCGCCGACGAGGAGAAACTGGCCGGTTTAATGCAGCAAATTGAAAATATAAAACTGGTCATCGCACCACATCAGGTGGGGGAGGAACATATTGATCAGTTAAAAAAGAGATTTGAAAAATTCGGGGTGCTGGTTTATTCAGAAGCCGGGCAAAACAAAACCGGAGATGCCCGTGTGCTCGTCATTGATGGGATCGGTTTTTTATCCTATTTATACCGTTATGCCACCATTGTATATATAGGAGGCGGCTTCGGGGTTGGTATTCACAACCTGCTGGAAGCTGCCACATACGGCAAACCCGTGATTTTCGGCCCTAACCATGAAAAATTCAGGGAGGCCGGTGAGCTGATTGCCAACGGAGGAGGCTTTGCTATCCGTAATACTGAAGAATTAATAGAGGTAAGCCGGGCTCTGCTGACTGATAAAAAACATCTGGATAAAAGTTCTGCAATGGCGAAAAATTACGTGAAAGACCATACGGGCGCCACAAAGAAGGTGCTCGAAAAGGCTAAAGAATATCTGATTGTTTAAGCCGGAAGACCCGGAAAGTTAGTTCACGGCATTTTAAAAATCAACCTGTTTTTCTTGCTACCTTTGCGAAAAACAATACTGAAAGTTATGGATATTAAAATACAAAAAGCACCAAGGAAGGCTCCGGTTGCCGATGCTGTCCACTTGTTTACGGTGGTGAAAGAGGTAAAAGAGGAAGCCAAACTCACAAAAGATGAGCTGTCCTATCTGAGGAAAGAATTGAAACTGAAAAGAAAAGTTGTTGAGATCAACCGTTTCAGGCAGAAACTGGTTCTGGTACAGGTGAAACATGACGGTACCAGAGATACTGTTTACGAAGCTTTGCGGAAGCAGGGAAATGAAGCGCTGGCGGTTTTTAATAAAAATAAATCGGAGCATGTCGTTGTTTATTCTTCCGAAGCCAAAGACCTGACCCTGGCATTTGTGGAAGGTATGCTGCTCGGGAATTATCAGTTTATCAAATATCTGAAGAAAGCTGAAGAGAAAGAAAACAGCGTGGAAGAGATCAGCATCTGGTCGAAAAATGTGAGCAGCGAAGACATTGAAACCTTACGCATTATTACGGAAGCTGTTTACAATACCCGTGACTTTATTAATGAACCTTTATCGGCGCTCAATGCGGTGAAATTTTCGGAAGAGATCAAGAAGCTGGGAGCGGCCTGCCATGCCAAGGTGGAGGTTTTCAACAAGAAGAAAATCGAAAGTCTGCGGATGGGCGGTTTGCTGGCCGTTAACAAGGGGAGTATTGATCCGCCGACGTTTACCATTATCGAGTGGAAACCTAAAAATGCCGTGAACAGAAGGCCGGTTATTTTCGTAGGAAAAGGTGTCATGTATGATACCGGCGGACTTAGCCTGAAGCCGACCAATTATATGGACACGATGAAAAGCGATATGTCGGGTGGTGCTGCCGTGGCCGGAGCTTTGTATGCAATTGCCAAAGCCGGACTGCCGGTGTATGTCATCGGGATGATCCCGGCTACCGACAACCGTCCTGACGGGAATGCTTATGTTCCGGGAGATATCATCACGATGCTTGACGGCAGCACAGTGGAGGTGCTGAACACAGATGCCGAAGGCCGGATGATCCTGGCGGATGCTTTGGCATATGCCAAACATTACGACCCGGAAGTCGTTATTGATATCGCCACGCTTACCGGAGCCGCTGCTCATGCCATAGGTCCTAATGCGATTGTGGGCATGAAAGCAAAGTCAGATATTTATTTTGAAGACCTGCAGAAAGCAGGAAAGAAAGTCCACGAACGTATCGTTGAGTTTCCATTCTGGGACGAATATAAAGAACAGCTCAAATCACCTATTGCCGACCTGAAAAATATCGGTGGCGTTGAAGCCGGAGCCATTACGGCAGGAAAATTCCTGGAACATTTTACCGATTATCCATACATACATCTCGATATTGCCGGCCCCGCTTTCCTGGCTAAACGTAACAGTTACAGGACAGAAGGTGGTACGGGCGTAGGCGTCAGGTTGTTTTTTGAGTTCATCAAGGCGAAAGCGGAAGTTTAGGGAATTAAATTTATGGTCAGGCCTAAAAAATATCTCGGACAGCATTTTCTGACCGATAAAAATATTGCGGGAAAAATTGCCGGCTGCCTGAGTGAAAACTTTGAGCATGTCTGTGAACTTGGCCCCGGAACAGGTATTCTGACGAATGCTTTGCTCGAAAAAGATTTTATCAGTGAGTTGAAACTGGTTGAGATTGACGAAGAATCCGTCGAATATCTGAGGATGAATTTCTCAGACCCGCGCCTGGTTATAATTGAAGCCGATTTTTTAAAACACGATCTCAAGGAGATCAGCGACAAACCATTCGCTCTGATAGGCAACTTTCCATATAATATTTCCAGCCAGATATTCTTCAGGGTGATACAACATAAGGACCTGATACCGGAAACGGTAGGAATGATACAAAAAGAAGTGGCTGAACGAATTGCAGCTCCGCCGGGGAGTAAAACATACGGAATTCTGAGCGTTTTATTACAGACATGGTTTGATATAGAATATTGTTTTACGGTCGGTGAAGGCGTGTTCTTCCCGCCGCCGAAAGTGAAATCGGCAGTGATAAGGCTGAAAAGAAATCAAACGGATAAGCTGGCATGTAATGAGGATCTGTTTGTCAGGGTGGTGAAAGCAGCTTTTAACCAGCGTCGGAAAACATTGCGGAACGCCCTGAAACAACTGACCGGTGAAGACACTTCGCATCCTTATCTCGACCTGAGAGCCGAACAGCTATCGTGGCGTCAGTTTGAAGAACTGACAACTTTTATAGAAGACTCATAATTGAGCCGGTTAATAAAAGGGGTGTGTGACAAATAAGAGAATACTACCTTTGTAAAAGATCATTTAAGCTGGTTTGAAGCAGGAAAAAAATAGCCATTTACAAAGTCTGATCCGATCATTGCCTTCCGGGCCGGGGGTGTATCTCTATCTGGACGAAGATGGCAAAGTGATTTATGTGGGGAAGGCAAAGAACCTGAAGAAAAGGGTTTCAAGCTATTTCACCAAAAAGCATACTTTGGGAAAACTGCGGTTACTTGTAAAAAAAATAACGGATATCCGGTTTGTTGTTACCGAAACGGAACGTGACGCGCTTTTTCTGGAAAATAACCTGATCAAGAAATACCAGCCGAAGTATAATGTTCAGTTGAAAGATGATAAGTCGTTCCCGTGGCTCTGCATCAAAAACGAGCCTTTTCCGCGTATTTTCCCCACCCGGAACCTGATCAAAGATGGTTCGGAATATTACGGGCCGTACGCATCTGTCAAAATGATGCGTACCATGCTGGACATGATCCGGCAGCTCTATCCGGTGCGTACCTGTTCTCTGAAACTGACACCTAAAAACATTGAAGCAGGAAAGTTCAAAGTATGTCTCGAATATCACATTGGTAATTGCCTGGCCCCTTGTGTTGGTAAGCAAGACGAAGAAGACTACAACAAAACCATAGACCAGATCCGGTCGATCATCAAAGGAAATATCAGCCAGGTGATTGGTGAGCTGAATCATCTGATGCACGATGCTGCTGCTAAGATGGAGTTTGAAAAAGCACAGTTGCTGAAAGAAAAAATTGAGATACTTGAAAAATACAAAAGCAAATCAACCATCGTCAATCCGAAGATTGACAATGTGGATGTGCTTTCTATCCTGAATGAGGAACAGGTGGCTTATGTCAATTATCTGCGGGTGATCAAAGGGGCCATCGTGCAGGCACACACCGTGGAGCTGAGAAAAAAACTGGATGAGACGGAGGAAGATTTGCTGCTGTTTGCGCTGACCGATTTCCGGAACAGATTTCATTCAACGGCTGAGGAGGTAATCCTGCCGTTTGACCCTGGTTATGACCTGAAAGGATTAAAAATTATCGTCCCTCAGCGGGGTGATAAAAAACAGTTGCTTGATTTGAGCCGCCGCAACACCCTCTATTTTAAAATGGAAAGGGAGAAACAAAAGGAACTGGTGGATCCTGACAGGCACAAAAAAAGAATTCTGGAAACACTGCGAAAAGATTTGCGGATGAAAGAATTGCCGGTGCAAATTGAATGTTTCGACAACTCAAATTTTCAGGGTGATTATCCGGTGGCGGCCATGGTGCAATTTGTTGATGCCAAACCCCGTAAGCAGGGATACAGACATTACAACATAAAAACTGTAACGGGCCCGGATGATTATGCTTCGATGGAAGAAGTCATTTACCGCCGGTACAGCCGTTTGCTGAAAGAAAAGAAACCATTGCCCCAGCTTATTGTTGTGGACGGGGGAAAAGGACAATTGAATGCTGCGGCAAAAAGTCTGAAAAAGCTTGGGTTATACGGTAAAATCACGCTGATCGGCATTGCCAAACGCCTGGAAGAACTTTATTTTCCCAACGACCCGGTTCCTTTGTATCTGGACAAGAAATCGGAATCTTTGAAAGTCATACAGCAATTACGTGACGAAGCTCACCGGTTTGGCATTACGCATCACCGGTTACGGCTGGAAAAAGGAACCATTAAATCGGTGCTGACATCTATTGACGGTGTGGGATTTGCTACGGCACAAAAATTATTGTGGAAGTTCAAATCGGTTAACAATATTGAAAAAGCTTCTTTTGAGGAGTTAGCGGAAACAATAGGTAAAGCCAAAGCCCGTATCGTTTATGATTATTTTCAACGGGAAAACAAGTCATAAAAAAAGCCGCAATCAGCGGCTTTAATATTTTTGATTTTGTTCTTTTACTGCAGTGTAAATTTAACAGGCAGGTTGTAAGAAACCCTTACCGGTTTTCCGCGCTGTTTACCAGGCGACCATTTGGGCATGCTCTTCACAACACGGACGGCTTCTTCGTCACAACCGCCGCCGATACCACGAAGTACTTTCACATTGGAAATACGTCCGTCGGGTTCCACAACGAAATTGATAAATACACGTCCCTGAATGCCACTTTCTTTAGCCAGCGGAGGATATTTGATGTTTTCCGCCAGGTATTTCATCAGGGCGCCCATCCCTCCGGGGAATGTTGGCATTGACTCAACCACGGTAAAGATTTCAGCTTCTTCAACTTCTTCTTCGTCTTCTACAGGCGGAACATATTCTTCAACTTCCGTCTGATCATCAGCTTCAACGTCGATATCCAGCTCGTCTTCAACTTCAACATCATCTTCCACAATTTTGATCTGTGTCACCTGTTTTGGAGGTGGCGGTGGAGGTGGTTTTACCTTTTGCTCCGTAATTGGGATAATTTCTTCAGGTACATCCTGAACAACTCTTGAGGCCAGGTCAATGGTTACCTTATCATAGCTTTTGTACTCGAAAGATACCAGTACAACTACCAGGGCAAGGATCAATCCGATCTCAAAAAAGAGAGTCTTTTTGTTTTCCAGGTCCGCTTTGGGTGTTTTCTTAATTTCCATATCCTGATTCTTTGATACTTAAAAATCAACTGCTAAAATAGCAATTAATCTCTAAATAGATTTAGTTTCATCATTATTTTTAATATGTCGCAAATAATATGCCACTCCTCCGATTAAAGCTCCCAGTAAATCTGCTGATGCATCAAAGATGTTACCGCTACGTCCGGAGAATACATAAACCTGCAATATTTCGGTAACAACACCGTAGGCAGCAGAGATAAGTATGGCATTTATTATATAAAAAGAACGTTTTTTGCTTTTAAAATATTGCCGGCGGTTACCGTACAATATGAAGTACGATAACAACCCGAACATGATCAGATGCACCACCTTATCCGGCGAAAGCCATTCCAGGAAGTCGGGAATCCGGGGGATCTGATTACCGGGAATGCCTGTCAGGATCAGTATGAACAATGCCCAGGAAATACTGAGCCATTGTTTTCTGATCAACATCCTGATTTATGATTCGATATTGTTTTTGTAAGCATCTGCATCCAGCAGGTCATCAAGCTCGGCTGTATCGGCAACCTTAACTTTAATGATCCAGCCTTCTCCGTAAGGATCATTGTTGATGACATCGGGAGTGTCTTCCAGAATCTCGTTCAGCTCCAGCACAGTGCCGCTGATAGGCATAAACAGATCGGATACCGTTTTGACAGCTTCAATTGTTCCGAAACTGTCACCTTTGCCAAGTTCTTCGTCAACTGTTTCCACTTCAACAAAAACAATGTCACCTAATTCACTTTGGGCAAAATCCGTGATGCCGATATAAGCTTCATCTCCTTCAACCCGGATCCATTCATGATCCTCGGTGTACTTTAAATCAGTAGGAATGTTCATTTTTTTACAAGTTTTTTAAACGGTTCAAAATTATATTTTTTTTGTTACGCAAAGGGCTTTAAAAAGGAATTATTATCCGGAACTTATGGCAGGAGTTTTCAACAAATGATTACTGGGCCAGGTTAAACCTGAGTGAAATACCGGCATTAGTCGTTGAATTCGGGAATTGTGCCGAGACGTAAGGATTATTGCTCGTCCAGTTGTAATAGGCCCGTATCTGGAGACTTTGGCTGAGCATATAATCTGCCGAAAAGTTGAGTGTATATTGCATGGATCCTGCCGAAACCTGGTTATTGATCTCATCAACTCTGCGTAAAGTGGTTTTGTTGTCCCTGATACCGAAATCAAGTTTCAGGTTCAGGTCGCTGCCGGTTTTTCTGGATTTCTTTCCCGAAAATGAAGCTACCTGGAATTTCAGCCCTTTTAACCGGTAACCAAGGCCCAGGACAAGCTCATTACCAATGATTTCAGTAATCTGGTTGTTGACGAAACTAAGAGACAGGTTACGTGATTTTTTATACTCGGCACGTATGTTCAGACTGTTGTTCATTGTCATGTCGAGGCCGATAAGCGGACTATAGTTTTCAATAACGGAAACCACTCCGACATCGTATTTTGTGACAAAATTGTTGGTACCCTGGAATGTTTCGCCCTGATTGGCTTCATCATAATTGACATTTGTACTCCAGGCTGTAACACTCAGCATGGATCTGTAACCGTGTGTAATATTGAAACTCCTGAATACTTTTGAAAAGGCCGGAATGTTGATCAGGCCGCTGAAGGTGATTCGCCAGTTTGGAATGGGAAATTTCGGAAACGGAGAATCGATACCGACAGAGGCAGCGTCGCTTCCCGTATAAGCTGCCAGGAAAGAGTGATACAGAACGGGCTGCGAATTAGAGCCATATCCGTAAGGGAACTCTCTTCCGGCAATGGTGTCATAATAATATTTCTGATCATCCGGCAGATCCTGCCAGGCCGGATTATCTCTGGCCAGCCTTTCTGCTACAATGTTCCGGTTTTCCAGGAACTGCGTAAATACAGGAGTCATTTCACTTGTATCGGCGCTTTGGAAAGACGTT
>Ga0256913_10000964_pt1 | contig 14944 bp, 12 predicted proteins | sample Axial_MatmetaG_FD_185970 | JGI IMG/M metagenome (GOLD analysis project Ga0256913, IMG submission 185970) | Deep-sea worm associated microbial mat communities from Axial Seamount, Juan de Fuca Ridge, Pacific Ocean - Axial_Mat | ecosystem: Environmental > Aquatic > Marine > Oceanic > Microbial...
AAGCACATCATCTTTTAACTAAAAACCACTCATTATAACCCGTTATAATTTCCTGATTTTTAGCATAAATCTAATGCCCTTTTGGTTTTCTGAGAATTAAATTATTAATCGAACTCAGGTTAATAATACGGGTTAAAGTCTTGTACTGAAAGTGTATAGTTTCACCTAACTAACCTGAGTTCGACATAATATTACCCACAGATTCAGGTAATTAAATTATTAATCGAACTCAGGTTAATAGCCCGCTATTACTTCTTGATTTTCAATGCAAACTTGAATTATTCTTGATTTTCTGTGAACTAAATCTTATATCGAACTCACGTTAACTAATAAGACCAATGAATTGAAAAGTTATAAAAACTTTTCTTTCGATATTAATAATCCCAATAATTATAATAAATAATTAACATTTGTTCCTGAATTTGCAGTGATAAGTTCTCTTGTTTTTTAGCAGAAACATCACGAATTAAATTTTTTAAATCCATTATTGATAATTTTCCTTTTGATAAGTCAATTTTATAAAGAGCAATAAGTTTATTATATTGATCTAATTGATTTTGAGTTATTTCTATTTGTTTATCAAGAGCATGTATTTTGTTTAAATATTTTTCTTTATTAATATCACGTTGTTTAATAAAGTTTTTCTTTTCAAATTCAATATTTTGAAGTTCTATGTACGATTTTTGATTTTGTATTTTCTTTTGATTTCCATCAAAGATATTCCAAGAGAAATTTACACCTGTTGCAAAGCCAAAGCGGTTAATAGAAGGAAGATAAATTGCATACATTCCTGTATTAATAAAAATATCTACTTGTGGACGATATTTATTTTCAAATATTGATTGGTTTGCAATAACATTTAAACTATCAAATTTAAATCTATTAATAAATTCTGAATTAATAACAGCCTTGTTTTCTATGTTAATATTAATATCTTCTATGTCAACAATATTTGTGTCTTTTATTCCACAAAGAATATTTAATTCAAATAAATTTTCGTAATAATTCATTAAAAATGTTTTATACTCAATATTTGTATTTTCTGTTTCAATTTGCATCAACATTAGATCTGTTTGCTCATAGATATTTTCTTTAACCAGTTCTTGCATTCTTACTAAATGTTTGTTTAATTTATCTAATAAAGATTTACTTATTTCAGATTGTTTTTTTGCCATAAGACATAACATATACTGTAGGCTAACTAATTGTTTTAGTTCGTGTTTGCTTAATTCTATTTTATTGTTATTCAGTTTTGTCTGAATACCTACCTGTTCAATATATTTTTTATATGTTTTTCCTCGGAATAGAGATTGTTTTAATGAAAGAAATGCTTGGTATTGCCCCCCATCAGAATATGCCAAATCATAACCATTATACATATTGGCATCATCTGATATTAGGTTAAATTTATATGTATTATTTTCGTGTGAAATAATAGGAGCAAAAAGAATATTGCTTTCTATATCAATTAATGGTTTTGACAACATTGCTTTAACACTTTGCAAATCAAGCTGTATTGTTTTGTTGTCATTTTTTGCTGTATTTATAAGCAAACTGTTATTTGTTGCCTGATTTAAATAATATTCCAAATCTCGTTTTTGAGAGCTTAGATTTAATGAAAGCAATAATAGGATAAATAATAATCTCATTTTAATAAATATTTAATGTTAATTTTCTTAAAAGTCTAAGTATATCGCAAATATCTTTCTACACCAACAAAATTTAAACTGCATTTTGTAAATAATTTGTTAAGACTTATATCTCTTTACAAGAGTTGACAAAATACAAAAATATTAACATAAACGCATAATAAACCACAATAAAAGCTGTAATACCTTTAATTAAGCATAACCCTAATATGTGAAAGGTTGACAAGGGTTATTTATCTGTTTATCAAAGTATTAATATTTTCTATGTAGTGGATTATTTTCTTAAAAATGCAGAATTGTAAAAAAAATGTAAAAACACTTTATTCTGTTTTACCCTATTCCTTGACGTAAATTTGGATTTAATAAAATATGTAAATAAAATATAAACTTTAAAATTAATTGTATGAAAAAAAATTTATTAATTTGGCTAATGCTAATAATTGGCATTTATGCAAATGGACAAGTATTAATAGATACTGGATCAAACTGGAAATATTTAGATGATGGTAGTAACCAAGGTACTAGTTGGAGAAATCCAAGTTATAATGATGCAAGTTGGTCTTCAGGAAATGCACAATTAGGATATGGTGATGGTGATGAAAATACAGTTATTTCATATGGATCAAATTCTAATGATAAACATATAACCTATTATTTTAGAAAACAAATTAATGTAACAAATCCATCTCAACAACCAAATCTAAAATTAAGAATATTAAGAGATGATGGAGCTGTAGTTTATATAAATGGTACAGAAGTTGCTCGTTCTAACATGCCAACCGGCACAATATATTATAATACATTTGCTGCTCATACAGTTTCTGGTTCTGACGAAAATGCATATTTTGAATATATCATTCCTTCATCTTCACTAGTTACCGGACAAAATATTGTTGCTGTTGAAGTACATCAACGTACAAGTACAAGTTCTGATTGTAGTTTTAATTTAAAATTAGAATTTTCAAACGAAGAAGTTAATTTATATAGAAAAGCACCATACGTACTTTATTCTGGAGAAAATACAGAAATGTTAATTGTTTGGCAATTGAATGAAACAGGAACATGCGAATTTAAGTGGGGTACTGATACCAACTATACAAGTGGAACATTAACTAGCTCAGAATACGGAAGTGATCATCAACATAAAGTAGAATTAACAAATTTACAAGTTAGCACAAAGTATTATTATAGTGTAAATTATAATAATTCAGTAAAAACAGGAAGTTTTAGAAGTGGAGCTGCAGACAATGAGACACAAGTCAGTTTCTATGCATATGGTGATACTCGTTCGTATCCAAGTGATCATGATGATGTAGCACAATGTTTAAGAACAAAACTAAATAATTTTCCGGAATCTCAGACATTTATTTTATCTTCCGGTGACTTGGTAAGCAATGGAAATAATGAAACAGATTGGGACGAACAGTTTTTCTCTCCTAATTATGATAATATTCAATATATGTTAGGAAATCTTCCATATGTAGCAACAGTTGGAAACCATGAAGGAAGTGGAGCATTATTTGGAAAATATTTTCCATATTCAATGTATGAGAGTTCATCTGCATATTATTATTCTTTTGATTATGCTAATGTACATATTGTTGTTATAGATCAATACATAAATTACAGCAGTGGTAGTGCTCAATATAATTGGCTTGTAAACGATCTTTCTACATCAACTAAACCATGGAAATTTATCATGTTGCATGAACCAGGTTGGTCAGCCGGAGGTCATTCAAATAATTATGATGTCCAAAATATTATTCAACCTTTATGCGAAACATATAATGTTCAGTTTGTTATATCAGGACATAATCATTACTACTCTAGGGCAGTAGTAAACGGTGTAAACCATGTAACAACCGGTGGTGGCGGTGCTCCTCTTTATTCTCCTAATGCATCTGCTTCAAATATAGTTACAGTTGACGAATCTCATCATTATTGTAAAATAGATATTAACAATAATATGCTAACATTTACTGCAATAAGAGATAATTGTTCAGTAATAGAATCGTTTAATGTTACTACCACCGTGGCAGTTAATAATATTTCAGACAATAAATTAAATGTATCAGTTTATAATTTGCAAGATGGAATAATCATAAATAACAAAGAAAATAAACCAATTTTATTGTCTGTTTATGATAATATTGGAAGATTAGTACAAACTGAAAAATTACAATTAGAAGATAATAAAATACAAATTAATGGTAAAGGCATTTATTTGTTAAAATTATCATCTGATGATGGAAAAATATTTGTTAAAAAAGTGTTTGTTAATAATTAAGTTGTAAATACCATTTAGAGAGGTTAATAATACTGTCCTTTGAAATTTTAAAATTAATAAATTTAGGTATTATTTTCTTCTCTACTGTGGTAACAATTTATTTGTATTCATTATTGCTTTTTTTAATAATGATTTATTAAAATACTTAAAGAAATTTGCCATGAGAAAAATTATTTTTATTAAATTATTATTGCCATTATTTATTTTTAGTTATATTAATAGTAATGCTCAACAACTAGTAAATACCGGCACTTGGTCAGGATATGGGACAAACTACTCTACTTCTGCAGGTTGCAATACAATAACAAGTTCGGTTACAAACCACAACAACGCAACAGTAACAATGTCAACTGATGTTATGGATTGCGATGCAACAACTTATTCACAACCAAATATCTATGGTGGACCTTCACTAGTTATTTGGGTTGATTGGGATTGTTATAATACAGGTAATGGTTGGGGCGAATTAAATTTTACTTTTGCAAACCCTGTAGATAATCCTATTATACACATAGAAAGATTAGGCGGGAATAATGGAGACACGAGTAATTCAGCATTATTAACAATACAAAATGGTTTAACTTTAACAGAACTCTCAAGTAATAAACCAGAATTTGAAGTTACCAGTACCACAATACTAAATACACCCAATGTTGATTATTCAATGTCAGGAAGTAGTTCAGTTTGTGCAGTTACTGCAGGTTATACTTCGGGAGGAAGTGTACGAATTAATGGAACAAATATAACAACAGTAACATTTAAATGGGAAAGACAAGGTCCTTTCGGATCTGGTGACGAATTTGAGATTGCATGGACATTCCCGTCTCAAATAGGGCAAGCCGAAATCACATCAAACGAACCATGTGAAGGAGACTTACTAAATCTATCAGAAAATGCAAGTAATAACATAAATTGGCAATGGTCAGGTCCGAATGGATTTACATCTACAAGTCAAAATCCTACAATAACAAATTCTTCATTAACTAATGCAGGCCAATACTATGTTACTACAACCGATAATTATGGTTGTATTGGCTACGATACAATTGAGGTTATAATAAATCCAAACCCTACCGCTGATGCAGGAATTGACCAATCTATTTGCACAGGAATGAGTACAACATTATCTGCAAGCGGAGGAGTTTCTTATAATTGGGATAATGGGCTAGGAGCCGGTCAATCTCATACAGTTAATCCTACAAACCCTACAACATATACAGTTACTGTTACCGACTCTAATGGCTGTACTGATACAGATCATGTTTTTATTAATACTGGCGATTTAGATTTTGACACTGCATATACGAATGTTTCATGTTATGGAGGAAACGATGGTGCAATAGATATTACACCAATAAATGGAACATTACCAATTTATTTTAGTTGGGATAATGGAGAAACAACTGAAGATTTAACAAATCTAACAGCAGGAACATATTATTTAACAATTGTTGACACACTAGGTTGTCATGCTTACGGAAATATAACAATTTCACAACCTCCCGAGCTTATTATTAGCTCAACAACGCAAGATCTTTCTTGCTTTGGTGATTCCGATGGAAGTATAGATATTAGCATTTCTGGAGGAACAGGCCCATATTCTTTTGCATGGAATAACACAACACAAACAACAGAAGATATTAATAATTTATTAGCTAACACATATACTGTTACAGCTACAGATGCACATTCTTGTACAATATCGTTAACATCAACAATTTACGAGCCACCACAATTGCAAAGTTCTACAAGTCCAACTGATATTTCTTGCTTTGGTTTATCTGATGGAAGTATTGACCTGAATGTAAATGGTGGTACACCACCATACAGTTTTAACTGGAGTAATAGTTCTCATGATCAAAATATTATTAATATACCCGAAGGTTCGTATGATGTAGTTATTACAGATGCAAACGGTTGCACAATAACAGATAATGATACAATTATACAACCAACAGAAATAATAATTACAAATACTACAACCGATATTATCTGTCATGGAGGAAATGATGGTTCTATAAACATAAATGTATTAGGTGGCGTTTCTCCATATCAATATGATTGGAGTAATGGTGCAAATTCACAAAATATAAATAATTTAACAGCAGGGAATTATGTTGTAACCGTTATCGATAACAATGGTTGTCAAGGAATTAATGCAGCCCAAATAATAGAACCAAGTCAATTGTTTGTTTCGCTTCCGGGCGATTTTATTTACTGCGAAAGTAATACAAGTTTAACAGCAAGTGTTGCCGGTGGAATAAGTCCGTATTCTCTTCAATGGAATACCGGTGATACTACCGAAACCATTCAATATCAGACTGATTATACCGATGTTTATTCTGTTACAGTTACCGATGACCACGGTTGTACTGCAAGCGACAATATAGAAATTACTATAGTAGACATTGATTTAGAGGCATTTGCAAACAAAGACACTGTTTGTCCCGGCGATCCTATTCTTACAACAACAAATATTATTGGAGGTATTCCACCATATACAATTTATAGCAATGGACAAATTACAAGTTTTCCTGTTATTGTATATCCAAACGTGTATAATAATTATATTTTAACTGTTATTGATGCCTGCGGAAATACTGCTGATGCTCAAATTGATATTTACACATATCCTATACCACCATTAAGTTTTACAGCTGATATCTTACAAGGTTGCCCTCCTTTAACTGTAAACTTTAATCAACATAATTACAGTGTAAATTTTAATTATGTTTGGAATTTTGACGATGTTGATGAAAACAATTTATCTTTAGACTATAATCCAACACATATCTTTAATGAAAGTGGTTGGTACGATATAACCGTACAAGTTACTGATAGTAATGGTTGTAAAAATCAACTAACAATTGAGGATATGATAAATGTTTATCCAAAACCGGATGCAAAATTTATTGTTGATCCTGATGTGGTAAGCGAAATAAAATCTAATATTTATTTTGATAATATTTCAATTGATAACCTTTTCAATTTTTGGATGTTTGATGATGGCGATAGCTCAATTCTTGTAAGTCCTTATCACGATTATCCGGGAGCAGGAATCTATTATCCAAAATTAGTAGTAGAAAATGAGTATGGATGTAGAGATACAGCTATTAAAAAAATTGAAATACAACAAGAATTTACACTTTATGTTCCAACAGCTTTTTCTCCTGATAATGACGATATTAATGATGGATTTTTTGCAGTTGGGAATGGTATAGATTTAGATAATTTTTGGATTGGTGTATATGACCGTTGGGGAGAACTTATTTGGGAAAGCAATGATTTATTTGAACACTGGAATGGCAAAGTAAAAAAAGGAAATAAAACTGCAAAAAATGATATGTATACCTGGATGGTAGTTTGCAAAGATTTTAAAGGAAATGAACATATAAAAACAGGTCCGGTTACAATAATAAGATAATAAAAAAACGAGTTACCAACTTTGGTAACTCGTTCTTCCTTAACGAATTGTTGTTTTTATATTTAGGGTTTGCTAATTTACTAACGAGACCAATTTAGATTGTTTTTAAAACACAGGTTAAAAAATATAATTTTTGCAAATTCTTTAGACATAACACCATTCATAATGCCTTCGTCATAAGCTTTTTTTACTATATCCCATGGAAATTCTGCTTTTGCGTCAAGCTCTCTTGTGTTTGGAATTATATACTTTGCTGTAAAATCTCTGTATTTTTCAACAATCTCTTGTTGTTTTGGTTCTAATGAAAAACTTACCATATCTATTTATTTTATATAATAATTTTTTTGGACAGCTAAGGTACAAATCTTACTTGAAACTAAAGAATCTTTAATAAATTTTGTTATTTTTGTTTCTATAAAAATCATCAAATGAAATATATTGTTTATGCTTTATTTATTATTCTAAGTTTTCAATCTTGCGAACTAATATTTAACAAACAAAATGCACAAAAAATAATTAAAGAAACTAAAACAAAACCTGAAAAACCAAAATCTTTGTATAAAGATGGTTTAGTGATAAGGAAATACGACAATGGAAAACTAAAACAGAAATAAATTATACCGATGGTTATAAAAACGGAGTTGCTAAAGAATACTATCCCGATGGGAATTTAAAAGCTGTTTATCATTACAATTATGACCATAAAAACGGTTTAAAAACAAAATATTATACAAATGGGCAAATTAAATGGGAAGCTGAATATAAAAAAAAATGGCATAATAAATTGGATAAGCTACAGCTTACAGCAATTTATAAAACTAAATTTGATAATAAAAAATTGTATTTTATAAATACTAATTTTTTATTAAACGTTTTACATCTTTATCTAAAAGTCTATCAGGTTTTTTTGCACTAATTGAGTGATATCCAAAATAATAAATTGTTCCATCGGTTCCCATAAACACCTTGTAAACTCTACCCTTACTATCGCTGCCGGTTGGTCCTACTTTGTGAAAAAATACAGCATCTTTTTCTTGATTATCAATAATAGTTTCCAGCTCATCTCTTGTAACAAATTTAAATTTATAAGGATAAATCTTTTTAAATTTAGCTTCAGAATTTAAACTGTTACTAACTTCATCTTTAACAATATAAACAGTTTTATCTTTTACTGATGGGGCATTAGAGTTATAATAATTAATAATATTGGCAGACCCTAATATCTTTTTTTCGCTTGTAAGCTCAATATGTTTTTGCAAAAACATAACAACCGCCGAAAGTTTATACGAAAAATATTCTTCTTCTACACCACGATATGCCAACGGGAAACAAGCCAATTGCGGCATTGATGATGTTGTAGCATATCTTCCTCCAAGCGAAACACATACAAAAGAATATTCTGCTTGCGATTTATCTTTGTCGAAATATACATCATCAAGAGTTAAAAACGAGTATTGCGGATCTTTTCGCATTTTATCATAATCTTTTAGCTCGATAAAATCATATTCTGTTATTGTCCAACATTTTTTCATTACATCTTTTATCTTAAAATTGAAAGATGACATTGGGTTCCCCTCTAAAACAACAAGTGTTTTTGTTTTGTAGAATGCTTTTAATTCTTCATCTTGAGCAACTTCTTTTTGTGCAAAAATGCCAAATGAAAATAATATCAATAAGGAAAAAATAATTTTTGTTTTCATAATCTATATTTTTTTATTTGGTTATAAAAATATGAAAAATTATTGGAAATATTGATTTGTACTCGAATAAGATTTTTAAATTTGTTAAATATTAATAACTAATTAAAAATTATTACCGATGAATAAAGTAATACATACAGACAATGCACCTGCTGCAGTAGGTCCATACAGTCAAGCAATTGAAGCAAACGGAATGCTGTTTATCTCGGGACAAATTCCCCTAAATCCCGAAACAGGAAAACTTGTTGAAGGTGGAATAGTTGAACAAACCGAGCAAGTAATGAAAAATATTGAAGCTATTTTAACAGAAGCTGGATATAAATTTTCTGATGTAATAAAATCTACTTGTTTGCTTAGCGATATGGCAAATTTTGGTGCAATGAACGAGGTTTACGCAAAATATTATCCAACAAATCCTCCGGCACGTGCAGCTTTTGCAGTTAAAGAATTGCCACTTAGCGTGATGGTAGAAATAGAAACTATTGCCGTAAAACAATAATGAAAAAAGTTTTATTAAGTTTATTTGTTATTTTTCTAAGTTTTAATGTTTTTTCTCAAGATACTCTTATTCAGTATTTTGATAAACAAAACAAAAAAGTTAAGAAAAAAGCTAAAACAGATTATTACAAAAAAATTGTACAAAAATCTGATAGCATTTGGTATATGGAGAAATATAATGCCGGTGATACTATTTTATATTCAGCCACATACAAAACAAAAAACTTTGAAACAAAAAACGGTTATTATAAAAAATATTTTTCTAACGGAACTATTCAGAACGAAGGAAACTATATTAATAATGAAAAAACCGGAGATTGGATTTATTATCACGAAAACGGAAAAATAGAGAAAAAAGGAATTTTTGAAAAAGGCAAGTGGAAAGATGTTCCTCTTTGTTACAATGAAAACGGAAATGAAATAGACGGTGTTTTTTATCCGATAGAACTTACTACAAAACCCGAATTTCCCGGTGGTGATAATGAAATGTTGAAGTTTATCTCAAGAACTGTTAAGTATCCCGAAAATTCAAAAGAACAATGTATATCGGGAACAGTTTACATTTCTTTTATTATTGATAAAAAAGGGAAACTAAGCGAAGAAAAAATTATTCGCTCAGTTTCTAGCGATATTGATGAGGAATGTTTACGTGTTGTTAGCTTATTTCCTGATTTTAAACCGGGCAAAATAAACGAAACACCCGTAAAGGTATTTTATGTAGTACCAATTAAATTTATACTTCATTAAAATTAAAGATTTTGAGCAACTTAGAAGTATTAGATAAATATGTATTAAACTTCAATCAAGATGGATTGTTGTTGCTTAATATTACACTCGGAGTAGTGATGTTTGGCGTTGCTTTAGGTATAGATTTATCTAATTTTAAAGAAATAATTAAAAAGCCAAAATCTTTAATTCTTGGTTTAATATCACAATTTGTTTTATTACCCGCCGTAACATTTCTACTTATTAAAATTTTGCAACCATCAGAAGCTGTTGCTCTTGGAATGATACTTGTCGCTTCTTGTCCCGGCGGAAATATCTCAAATTTTATTTCATCGCTTGCAAAAGCAAATATCGAGTTATCGGTTACATTAACAGGAGTATCAACACTTTTGTCAATATTTCTGACACCAATAAATTTTGCATTTTGGGGTTCGCTTTATGTAAGCAGCTCTCCACTTCTACAACCTATAGAAATTGACTTTTTTCAGATGTTTCAAACAGTTATTTTAATTTTAGGTATCCCTTTAATTATTGGTATTTTATTTTCTAAAAATTTTACCGAAATAACAAAAAAAATACAAAAACCAATAAAATTTATCTCGATAATAATTTTTGCAGGATTTGTAGTGGGAGCTTTATACAATAATTTTAGTTTATTTTTAAAATATATTCATTTAATATTATTGATAGTATTTTTACACAATGCACTTGCCTTAATAACAGGTTATTTTTTCGCAAAAATTTTTAAACTAAAACAAAACGATAGAAAAACAATAAGTATTGAAACCGGAATTCAAAATTCCGGACTTGCTTTAGTTTTAATATTTAATCCGAATATTTTCTCTGCCGATTTACAAATAGGAGGAATGGCATTTATTGCAGCATGGTGGGGCATTTGGCATATTATTTCGGGTATGGCAATATCTTATTTTTGGGGAAGAAAAAAATAAGTACTTTTGCATAATGGAAAAATGGTCGCTAACATATGCAATAATTAAGTTTATATTAAAAATACCACATTCGGTTTTTTATCGAAAAATTATTGTAGAAGGTCTAGAAAATATCCCCAAGAATAAACCTATTATTTTTGCACCAAATCATCAAAATGCTGTGATGGATCCACTTGCAATGATTTTTTCTACAAATAAACAGCCCGTTTTTTTGGCTCGTGGCGATGCTTTTAACAATCGTACAATTGCAAAAATATTTGCTGTTTTAAAAATTCTACCTGTTTTTCGTCAACGTGACGGAATAGAACAATTAAAGAAAAATGAAGCAATATTTCAGAAATCGGTTGATGTTCTTAAAAATAATAATGCCTTTTGTTTGTTCCCCGAGGGACAACACAACCCGCAACGATTTCTTCGCCCCTTGCAAAAGGCAATACCTAGAATTGCTTTCCAAGCCGAAGAACAAACTAATTATGAGTTAGATATTAAAATTATCCCAACAGGAATATACTACGAAGACAAAACAAAAGCTTTAAGCATTTTACATATACATTACGGAAAAGCAATAAGTGTTTTAGACTATGTTGAAGCATATAAAGAAAATCAACAAAAGGCAATGAATGCCTTAAAAATAGAAATGAGTAAAAAGATTAAACCATTAATGATTGATATTCAAGACAAGGAAAATTATGAATTAATTGAAGATTTTTTAACTATATATATACCTAATTATCTTAAAACAAATAATCTAAAAAATACCCAAAAAAATAAATTTAACTCGGGCAAAAAAATTATTGAAATAGTTTCAGATAAAATAAAAGAAGACCAAAATTTTACCGAAAATATCTCAAAAGCAATATCAAATATCAAAAACATAATTAAAACAAAAAATATTTCTTTAGAAGATTATATTAAAAACAATATTTCGTGTGAAAATGTATTGTTTAAATTAATTATAAGCATATTATTTTTACCTGTGTTTTTATTTGCTAGTATAATTAATTTTTTACCGCAACAAATAGCTCCCTACGTATCAAAAAATATGTTGAAAGACCCACAATATATAGGTTCTGTTAAATTTGTTGTGGGAGGAATTATTTTCCCGATTTATTACCTTATTCTTTTTGCCTTTTCTTTCTTTTTTGTTGATTACAGATATGCTTTTCTGGGTTTATTAGCAATGCCTTTTTTGGGTTTATTTAATTTGCACTATAAATATTTTACAAAAGATTTAATAAAATCAATAAAGATTTTAAATATCTCGAAAGAGAAAAAAGATATAATAAAACAACATATTGACATAATTTATAAGTCAATTTAGCTTATCAAACAAATTCATAAATCAAAAATTATGTATAGTTAAATAATTTAATTAACTTTGAGCTTTAAGTAAATTAAAATCTTAGAATATGAATATACACGAATATCAAGCGAAGTCTATTTTAAAGGATTTTGGTGTTGCTGTTCCTATGGGAATAGTTGTAGACAAGCCGGAAGACGCTGTTGAAGCAGCAAAACAAATAGCAGAAAAAACAGGTTTAGAAACATGGGCTGTAAAAGCACAAATTCATGCCGGCGGACGCGGTAAAGGCGGTGGAGTAAAAATTGCAAAGAATCTTGATGAGGTAAAACAATATGCAGGAGAAATTTTGGGAATGCAATTAGTTACACATCAAACAGGACCTGAAGGTAAAAAAGTAAACAAGATTTTAATAGAGCAAAGCATTTATTATCCCGGTCCATCAGAAATAAAAGAATTTTATATGTCGGTTCTTTTAAATCGTGGAACAGGACGAAATATAATTATGTATTCTACCGAAGGAGGTATGGATATTGAAACTGTGGCAGCTGAAACTCCACATTTAATTTTTAAAGAAGAAATTGACCCAAAGCTTGGAATTCAAGCATTTCAAGCAAGAAAAGTTGCCTTTAATTTAGGATTATCGGGAGCAGCTTTTAAAGATATGACAAAATTTGTTATAGCTCTTTATAATGCTTATGTAGCAACAGATTCTTCTATGTTCGAAATTAACCCTGTTTTCTTAACATCAGACGATAAGGTTTTTGCTGCCGATGCAAAAGTAAATCTTGATGATAATGCTCTTTATCGTCACCCGGATTACGCTGCAATGCAAGATGTAACAGAAGAAGACCCTGCAGAATTAGAAGCTAAGAAATATGACCTTAACTTTGTGAAACTTGACGGAAACGTAGGTTGTATGGTTAATGGTGCCGGACTTGCAATGGCAACAATGGATATTATTAAATTATCGGGCGGAAACCCGGCAAACTTTATGGATGTAGGAGGTGGAGCAAATGCTACTACTGTTGAAGCCGGTTTTAGAATAATTCTTAGAGACCCAAATGTAAAAGCTATTTTGCTTAATATTTTTGGTGGTATTGTTCGTTGCGACCGTGTTGCTAACGGGGTTGTAGAAGCTTACAAAAAAATTGGTGATATAAAAATTCCTGTAATTGTTCGTTTACAAGGAACTAATGCCGAAGAAGGAAAAGAAATTATTGACAATTCCGGACTAAAAGTGCATTCTGCAATTACATTGCAAGAAGCTGCCGATTTAGTAAAAGAAGTTGTTTAAACAATTTGTTTTTATAGATATTGAAAGCTTGTCAATTTTGGCAAGGGTTTTTGAAAAACTAATTTTTAGAACTCCCTTACATCATAAATAACATTTTTATATTTTTGGTAGTTTTCTAAAAATTTAATTAATATTTCTGATATCTCACTTGGAGAACTCAATGCCCCTGCATTCTTATAATTTATAAAATTATCTACAATAGGAAAATCAGTTTTTGCCGCAAGGCGAATTTGGTCTTGCATTGGAGTATCAACAATACCTGGAGCAACAGAATATATTTTAACTGCTGTTTCTTTTTTAAAATGCTTTTGCTCATCGTAAATAACTTGGCTATACATATCTAATGCCGATTTACTTGCACAATATGCTGCCCACGATTCTATTGTATGTCGCCCTGCTCCCGAGCTTATATTTAAAATAATCTTTTCAATTTCAATGTTTTGATATTTTGCAATAAATTTATTCATCAGTATTGCCGGAGCTGTAGTATTTATATTAAAAGTAGAAATTATGTCATCTGTGCTTCTATTACCTACTTTCTTAATTTCGCCTATAATTCCTGCATTGTTTATTAAAACTAGCTTTTTTGCATCGTTTGGTAAACCAAAGTCGAAATTTTTTACCTCCTCCAATTTACTCAAATCTATAGGAAAATGCTTGTAATTTCTATGATTTATAGACTGTGTTCTGCTTAATCCGAAAACAAAATTCTCTTTATCCGATAATATTTTTTCTGCTAATGATTTCCCTAGACCTTTACTTGTTCCTGTTATATAAAAATAGTTCATTGTTTTTTTGTTAAAAATAATGATTTTTTTAGTTCTTGCAAAAAGCAACCGGTTTTCTGATAGGGCAAACCTTTTTTTTTAAATTTAAATGTTAAGATTTATAAGCTGTTAATTTTTTTGTTTTTCCTTTGGTCTTGAAACAATTACTTTAGTAATCACGAACACTATTTTTAGTTTTAAAACGTGAGTAACAGAAAAAAAAATTCAAGACCACATATAAATAACTTATTTTCTACATTTCATTTCGCTAAAATTTAAGAACTTGCTTCCTTTGGTCGCTTCGAACAGTTTAACCCGCTTTATTCATACAAAAGCATAGCGAATT
>Ga0256913_10000965_pt1 | contig 14942 bp, 10 predicted proteins | sample Axial_MatmetaG_FD_185970 | JGI IMG/M metagenome (GOLD analysis project Ga0256913, IMG submission 185970) | Deep-sea worm associated microbial mat communities from Axial Seamount, Juan de Fuca Ridge, Pacific Ocean - Axial_Mat | ecosystem: Environmental > Aquatic > Marine > Oceanic > Microbial...
ATCCAAAAGTGAAGAAGAAGCGAAAGCTAAAGCAAAAGCAGAAGCAGAAGCCAAGGCAGAAGAGGAAGCCAAAGCAAAAGCAGAAGAGGAAGCCAAGGTAGAAGAGGAAGCTAAAGCCAAGGCAGAAGCAGAAGAGGAGCCAAAGACAACTCCAAAAAAGTCAACAGTCAGAAGAGCTGCAAAGCCAAGATCTAGAACTAAAACTAGAGCGAAGGCTAAATAATGTCAGCGGTTTTATTCTCGACTTGGAAAGATGAATTTATCGACAATAGAGGTAAATCGTCTGATGAGTGGAGTGAATCTGCTTTCAAGCTACCTGAGGATTATACAGCCGATAGACGCTCCAAAGCATTTATAGGGTGGGGTGGTGTAGCTATATTCCAAGAAGATATAGATGCCATTAGACTTGCTATGGAGTATGCAGCTCAATATCAGGTATACTCAGAGGCTTGTGGTAGATGTGCTCCAGGTAGGTGGGGTGGTAGGATACTATATGATCTACTAGATAAGATAGCTAGAGGTGAGGGTAGTCAAGCAGATATAGATCACCTAAAAGAGGTCAGTAAGACAATGATGCTCACCTCCAAATGTGAGATAGGTAGAACAGTACCAAAGCCCATACTTGATCTTATGGAGCACTACAAGGAGCAGTTTGATGAAGCTATAGCGACACAGACTCCATCAAAAGATTATCATAAGGATAGTAGATATATAGCCAAGGTGACAGCACCTTGTAGTGATGTATGTCCTGCTCATGTCGATATACCTGCATATATAGAGGGTGTGAGAGATATGGAGTTCGCTGACTCATTGAGTGCTACTAGACAGACTATGCCACTAGCACATACTTGTGGTCGTGTATGTCCACACCCTTGTGAAGATGCTTGTAGAAGAACAAATCTTGATGAGCCTATATCTATAATGGAACTCAAGAGATTGGGAGCAGATCATGAGCTAGACCACAATCTACCATGGCAACACCCAAAAGAGCCGAAGCCACTTAGAGATGATGGCAAAAAGGTAGCCATTATAGGGGCAGGACCAGCAGGACTTACAGCCGCATACTACTTGGCACTAGAGGGTATCAAAGTAGATATCTTTGAAGAGTTGCCAGTTTTGGGTGGTGAAGTAGCTGTAGGTGTACCTGAGTATAGAATGCCTATAGATAGATACAACAAAGATATAGAGTTGGTGACATCCATGGAGGCAGTGACAGTATATGCCAACCATAGAGTTGACTCCAATAGACTCAAAGAGATAGATAGCCAATATGACGCAACACTACTATCTTTTGGCACAAGACTATCCAAGAAGGTTAGAGCAGAGAATGAGCGAGCTGATATGGATGGGTATTGGGGTGCTATAGATATGCTAGATAAGGTAAATCTATGGACAAAGTATGGTATCGGTTCACCAGCATCTAATGAACTCAAAGATAAAGTGGTAGTCTGTGTAGGTGGTGGATTTACCTCTATGGATGTAGTCAGATGTGCTATCCGCGAGGGTGCAAAAAAGGTGATAATGATATATCGTAGAGATGAGAAGACTATCATCCGAAACACTACATATGAGGAGTATCACGAAGCGGTAGAAGAGGGAGTTGAGTTTATATTTCACTCTGCTGTAGAGAAGATATATGATAGAGATAATAAGTTAGAAAAACTTTTGATAAATAAGTTTGAATTGGTACCAGATCCAAATGGTGGTAGAGCTCAATTGGTCAAGATAGATGATGGTGATTTTGAGATAGAGTGTGACTACTTGATACCAGCTGTATCTCAAGCCGCAGATCTGCAGCTCATACCTGAAGAGTGGGATATCAAGATGACATCTTGGAATACCATCCTTACTAATGGCAAAGATTATATGACTAGTCGTGATGGTCTCTTTGCTGCTGGTGACTGTGAGTATGGTCCTATGACTATAGTCAATGCAGTAGGTCAAGCCAAGAGAGCATCATCTGTCATAAGTAGATATATATATGATGGCAAGATATCACTCACAGATGATGAGATAATGGAAGATCACCTCTCAGCACTCAAAGTCTATGATAAAAATGAGAAGATCACAGGGTGGATGCCTGGATTGCCTAGAGCAGAGAGTGAGAAGCTTGAAGTCGATGAGAGAAGAGATAACAATAGAGAGGTAAATTTAGGATTTACTGGTGAAGAGGCACTTGCAGAGGCTCAAAGATGTATGCGGTGCTACTATATATCAATGGTGGCGGTGTGATATGACAGCACAAAACAATAAAACCAAAATGATAACAGTGACTATAGATGGCAAGAGATGTGAAGCACAATTTGGTCAAACCATACTAGAGATAGCTAGAGCCAATAGTATATATATACCTACTATGTGTTATCTCACAAAAGTAGAGCCTATCGCATCATGTAGGATGTGTGTGGTAGCTGTAGAGGGCGTAGAGGGTATGATACTCTCTTGTCAAGAGAAGGCGACAGATGGTGCAGTGATCACTACAAACAATAGTGAGATATATACTCAACGACAAAACATCATGAAGCTCTATGATGTCAATCACCCACTTGAGTGTGGTGTTTGTGACAAGAGTGGTGAGTGTGACCTACAGAACAAAACTATGGAATTTGGTATAGATCGACAAGATTTTACAGCCAAAGACCAATATAGACAGGTACAAAACTGGGGCTTTATATCTTATGACCCTTCACTATGTATCATGTGTGAAAAGTGTGTCCATGTATGTAATGAGATAGTAGGTGATGATGTACTTGCTATATCTGTAGGTGGATATAACTCTACTATCATCAATACAAAATTGGGCGAAGAGTGTAGCAACTGTGGTGAGTGTATGTCTGTATGTCCTGTAGGTGCATTGGTGAGTACAGACTTTAAGTATAGTGCAAATGCTTGGGAGTTGGAGAAGATACCAGCCTCATGTAGCCACTGTAGTGCAGCATGTCAAATGAGCTATGAGGTCAAACCAGACTCTATAGCAAATCATCAACCAAAGATATATAGAGTTACAAACAACTATGAGTTTAGCTCATTGTGTGGTGCTGGTAGGTTTGGTTATGACTTTGAAAATAGAGATGCTAGTAAAGATGTAGAGAAGTTTGAAGAGAGTCTCAATGCTTTCAGAAAGGCTGAAACTATCAGCTTCTCTGCTACTATTACCAATGAAGAGGCTCTTATCTTGCAGAGATTTAGAGAGAAGAGTGGCGTGAAGTTGGTATGTAGTGAAGCTAGAGGGTATCAGAAGTTTATAAATGCTCTCTCTAGCGTGACAGGTCACTCTCTATATAGTGGAGATCTCAAAAAATTAAGTAGATCGAAGGGTATCATAGTATTTGGTAGCAGAGTCAATGATGATGCACCTATGGTGAAGTTCCATATCGCTATGGCTAGCAAAAGAGAGAGAGCTAGGATAACCTACATGCACCCTATAGAGGATCCATCTATCCAAAATATTATAACACAATTTATGAAATATGAGGTAGGGAGTGAAGAGGGGGTAGTGGCACTACTAGCCAAGACACTACTAGATGGCAGAGAGTTGCCAGTCGATATATCGAGATATCTATCTGATCTTGATATAGGCAATCTAAGTGCAGAGAGCAATATAGGAGAAGAGGAGTTAGAACAGCTCAGTAAAGGGCTTCTCAAAAAATCTGACTTTACTCTAGTAGTAGGGGCAGATCTCTATGAGCATCCAAGAGCAGAAAATATAGCAAAACTCTTAGGTATCATTGAGTCTTATAGTGATTTTGAGCTGATAGTTATACCACCAGCGACCAATGCACTAGGTGTATCTCTCATATGTGATTTGGATGATGAGGCAGAGGGTTATACTATAGGATATAATACAAAAGGTGACTACATACTCAGCTCTATGGGTGGTGGTGATATAGATATGCCAGCACTCAATCAGCAAGAGGGTAGCTTCACTTCTATAGATAAGAGGGTAGTTCCTACACATGTGGCACTCCCTTATGGTGGATATATACTCAACGATGTCATGAATGGCTTAGGACTCAAAGAGAGATATACGATCGATTATACAAAACAGCTACCGATTGATAGAGGATATAAGGGTATAGAGTTTGATCTATTGCCAGACTATTTTGATATAGATGGTAGTGAGCATAGAGGCTATCTACTAGAGAATAGAGATCTATCTAAAGATGTGCAACTAGATGCTATATCTGATCTACCTACATATGATGGTGTAGTTATATATAGATGCAATAGTGGGAGCCAATTTTCACCATTTACAAATATGACAAATCAGTTGAACAATGATCTCTATTTGAGAGGCTCTTCACAGTTTGCAACAGTTGCAAAACTAAATAGTGGTGATAGGGTAATTTTTGAGCTTGATGGTACTGAGTATCAAAGAGTGTTTAAGATTGATACATCTATGAAAGGAACTATAGCTATAAATCCTACATACGATATGGGCTTAAGTAGCACTTTGGTATCCTATTATAGATTTAGTAAATCCAAACTAGAAAGAATGGACAGTCGAGATGAGTAAAGAAATAACAATCAAAATTGATGGTGTTGAGTGTAAGACTAAAGAGGGTGAATATATACTCAATGCTGCTAGAGCAAATGATATCTTCATCCCTGCTATCTGCTATCTAACGCGTTGTTCGCCTACATTGGCTTGTCGTATATGCCTTGTAGAGGCAGATGGCAAGAGAGTATACGCTTGTAACGCTAAAGCAAAAGATGGAATGGATATCACGACAACTACAGAGGAGATCCTTGAAGAGCGTCGAGCCATTATGGAAGTGTATGATGTGAACCATCCGCTTCAGTGTGGTGTTTGCGACCAGAGTGGTGAGTGTGAGCTACAGAACTATACACTAGAGATGGGTGTAGATTCTCAGAGCTACATGATACCTGATACCAAAAGAGAGACAACCAACTGGAGTAGTGTACTTCACTATGACGCAGGTTTGTGTATCGTATGTGAGAGGTGTACTACAGTCTGTAAAGATATGATAGGTGATGCAGCTATCAAGACAGGACCTAGAGGTGGTGCTACACTTGACAAGAGTCTCAAGGATAGTATGCCTAAAGATGCCTACTCTATGTGGAATAAGCTACAAAAATCCGTCATAGTACCTAGTAATGGTACAGGCGAGACAAACTGTAGTGATTGTGGTGAGTGTATAGCTGTATGTCCTGTAGGTGCATTGGTGAGTAGAGATTTTGTATATACTACCAATGCTTGGGATTTGAAGCGGATACCTGCAACATGTGCTCACTGTAGTAGTGGGTGTCAAATCTACTATGAGACCAAACCTACATCTATAGAAGATACTACCGAGAAGATATATCGTGTCACAAATGAGTGGAACTATGTATCACTATGTGGATCTGGTAGATTTGGATATGACTTTGAAAATAGAGTAGAGAGTAGAGATGTAGAGGCGTTTGGTAGAGCGGTAGAGGCACTTCAAAAGGCTGATAGTATCAGATTTAACTCTGTCATTACCAATGAAGAGGCGTTGATGCTACAGACACTCAAAGAGAAGTTCGGTACTAAGCTTGTCAACCCTGACGCATATGCATTCCAAAATTTCTTAAGAGCATATAGCAAATCAGCAGGAAAACTTCTATATGGAAGTGACTTCAAAGAGGTTATGAGTTGTGATTTTGTCATCAGTGTGGGTGCATCCCTTAGAAATGACAACCCAAATGCTAGATACGCCTTCAACAATATCCAAAAGATGAACAAAGGTGCAGGACTCTACTTCCACCCAGTTGGTGATAGTGTGATAGAGGGGCTTGGCAAGAGTGTAGAGTGCTTCTATCATAAGCCAGGGCTTGAAGAGGCTGCACTCTATCTCATACTTGATCTTTTTGCCGATAGAGAGAAGCTCCCTCAAGAGACTATCGACTATATAGAGTCATTCCATACCAAAGGTACAAAGATAGTCAAAGAGAAGGTGATGGAGAGTGTCACTGAGACTGTAGTAGACCCTGAGACCAACGAGAGCAAAGAGGTGACCAAAAAAGTACCTAAGATGGTAGAGAAAGAGGTAGAGGTCGACAACAATGCCCTTGTGACACTTCTAGGTGGTGGTGATGATTTTGCTGACAAATTTGAAAAGATGATGAAGAAGAAAGAGAAGTTTGCACTTATAGTAGGTGAAGATCTATATTTCCATCCAAAAGCTTCAAATCTAGCTACTTTAGTATCTCTAATAGAGAGAGCTTGTGATATGAATGTAGCGATGATACCACCAAAAACTAACTCTCTTGGTGTTGCACTAATATGTGATCTTGATGAGGCTACAGAGGGTTACACTGTAGGATACAATGAAGCAGGTGACTTTAGATTGAGTGCATTGGGTGATGGTGATCTTGATATGCCAGCTATGAACCAACAAGAGGGTACACTCACCAATATGCACAAGAGAGTAGTTCCTACAAATGCAGCTTTGGAGTATAAAGGGTATGAGTTAAATGACCTTATGAGTGCTATGAAGTTGGGTAGAGAGTTTACTATCAACTGGACAGAGATGTTGGGCAACAAGAGAGGTTATCTCTCATTGGAGTTTGACTCTCTACCAAATGGATATACAAATAGTGGCGAAGAGAATAGAGGTTATCTACTCAAAAACTTAGGCAAAAGAGCTGCAAGTGTAGTACCTGATAAGTTTGATGAGTCTATAGCACTAGATGGTGAGATAGCCTATAGATGCAATCCACAAAGACAGTTTAATGACTTTACCGATAAGGCACATCAGATATTTGAGACATTCTCTCTCTATGTTAGTCCATCAAAAGCCAAACTACTTGGAGAGAAGGTAGAGATAGGGTTTGATGGTGAGGTTTTAGTGTGTGATGTAGTTGTAGACGAGAGAATGGATGGTGATATTATCAAAGTTCCTGATTTCAAAAGCACAAAAGATATCTATTCGCTATTTGGTAGAGATAGATTTAAAACAGTAACAATAAGAGAGGTGTAGATATGGAAATAGCAGTATTACCTGAAGTGACAAGTGCTGGTGTGATAATCAAAGGGATTATCATACTAGCTATTATTTCGGCAGTAGCGGGTTTTGGTACCTATCTTGAGAGAAAGGTTTTAGCATTTATGCAGAGACGACTTGGACCTATGCATGTCGGTCCTTATGGACTTTTGCAGATTGCAGCAGATGGTATCAAGCTCTTCACCAAAGAGGATATTATTCCTCAAAATGCAAATAAATTGATCTTCCGAGTAGCTCCAATTATCACGGCAGCTACAGCGTTTATAGCATTGGCAGCAGTTCCTGTATTTCCTGACTTTACTATACCTGAGTGGATACCTCTTCTTGGTGGTGTATTTGTCCCATCTATGGCAGCAGATATCAATATAGGAGTACTATTTATACTTGGTATGATGGCAGCTGGACTATATGGACCACTACTAGCTGGTATGGCACAAGCAAACAAATGGGGTATCATAGGTAGTGCTAGAACAGCTGTGCAGTTTCTTAGTTATGAAGTTGTGACTGGATTGTCTATCTTAGCACCGATTATGTTGGTTGGGTCGCTATCATTAGTCGATTTTAACAACTATCAAGATGGTGGTTTTACATCTTGGATGATGTGGCAACAGCCTGTAGCTTTTGTACTATTTCTTATAGCTGGTTTTGCTGAGACCAATAGGACACCATTTGATCTACTTGAGCATGAAGCAGAGATAGTATCTGGATATGCTACTGAGTACTCTGGTATGAGATGGGGTATGTTCTTTATAGGTGAGTATGCCAATATGATTACAGTATCTGTGATAGCAGCAGTTATGTTTATGGGCGGATATAATGATCTTGGATTTTTGGCTGGTTGGTTTATAGTGATCCTAAAGATAGCATTTATATTCTTTTTGATGTTGTGGGTGAGAGCATCTTGGCCACACATTAGACCAGATCAATTGATGTGGTTGTGTTGGAAAGTTTTGATGCCTATAGCAGTTATCAATATTGTTATCACTGGCTTTGTGATGATGGTGTAAGGAGTAGATATGAGTTTAGAACAGTTTAAGAACAGAGCAGTAGGAACACAGACCTATAAAATGGTTGATTATGAGCCTACGCCTGATACAGGTATGGGTAGGTTTGCACGAGTAGTTCGTCGTACATTTAGGGGTGAACTATTTGTAGGTCTATATGTGACAATGAGAGAGATGATAAATGCACTCTTTAGAGGAGAGATGCATACTACAAAGTACCCATTTGAGAAGCTACCTATATCACCTAGATATAGAGCTATACATGATATGTTGAGACTTCTTGAGAGTGGTCATTATCGCTGTATCGGTTGCGGTTTGTGCGAAAAGATATGTATCGCTAACTGTATCAAGATGGATACAAGATATGATGAAAATCAGAGAAAAGAGGTGAGCGAATATACAATAAACTTTGGTAGATGTATCTACTGTGGATATTGTGCTGAAGTTTGTCCTGAGTTGGCTATAGTACATGGGCAGAGATATGAGACAGCGTCAGAGCAGAGAGCTAGTTTCTCTATATTTGAGGATATGTTGACACCTATAGATGCTCTCAAGCAACAGCAAGAGTTTGAAGGATTTGGTTCAGTTACTCCAAATGCTGATAACAATATCAAAAAAACGCCACTAGCGTACTAAAAGGAGAGAGATATGTATGAACAGATAGCTTTTTATCTATTTTCGGTTTTGACAATTGGGCTCTTCTTGGTAACTGTATTGACTAAAAATGTCTTATACTCTATGACATCATTAGCAGCAGGTATGGTACTGATATCAGGATTCTTCTTTATGTTGGGTGCTGATTTTCTTGGAGTTGTCCAGCTTATAGTCTATGTAGGTGCAATTATGGCACTATATGCATTTGCTATGATGTTCTTTGATGTTACTAGAGATGTCAAAGAGAAAAATACAAGTGGGGCATTAGTATTTTTGTTTGGTGGTTTGGTAGCACTGATGCTTGTTATTATCTTTTCAGCTCCTTTAGTAGGTGAAAAAATTCAAGCTGTATATCCAATGATAGATGGTATTACCAATCCTCAATCAGTAGGAATGGTACTATTTACAAAATATCTTATACCATTTGAAGTTGCAGCAGTTATGTTACTTGTAGCGATGATTGCAGGTATTATACTTGCTGGTAAAAAGATGGATCAGAGTCTTACAACAGATGATGATATCAAAGTGATAGAAGATATTTCACAGGAGGATGAAAAATGATAGAACTCAATGACTATCTCATACTCTCAGGGCTACTCTTTGCGATAGGTCTTGTTGGTGTTTTGAGAAGGAAAAATCTTTTGATGCTATTTTTTGCAACAGAAGTCATGTTAAATGCTGCCAATATTGCATTTGCAGCGACTTCACACTACTATAATGATCTCTCAGGGCAAATGTTTGCCTTCTTTATCATTGCAGTAGCAGCTAGTGAAGTGGCAGTGGGATTGGGACTATTGATCGTCCTCTACAAAAGATATGGAACGCTTGATCTCGATAACTTAGCGTCAATGAAAGGGTAGTAATGGAAAAGTATGTATATATTGCACTTTTTGCACCGTTTGTAAGTTCGCTTTTTGCTGCTCTTTTTGGTATGACTCCAAAGAAGATGTTTGTGGGTATTATCGCTTCGACACTTTTGGCAATCTCATTTTTGGCTTCAGCTATCTTGGCTATAGAAATAGCTCAAACAGGCTCACCAATACATGTGATGATGCTAGATTGGATCAGTGCAGGTGACTTGAATATACCATTTGGGTTTGTTGTAGATCAAGTGAGTGTCACTATGATGACAGTCGTTACTCTAGTATCTACTGTAGTTCACATCTACTCAATAGGCTATATGGATCATGACAAGAGTTTCAATAGATTCTTCTCATACCTATCAGCATTTGTATTTTCAATGATGATACTTGTGATGAGTGATAACTTTGCAGGTCTATTTATAGGTTGGGAAGGTGTTGGAGTCTGTTCATGGCTACTTATTGGTTTTTGGTATCACAAAGCTGATGTATCTCCTGAAGAGAATCCATCTATATCACCATCTTGGGCAGCAAATGAGGCTTTTATAGTCAACCGTATAGCTGACCTTGCTATGCTTGTAGGTATCTTTACACTCTATTGGAATACAGGCTCTTTGCAATATGATGTAGTGTTCAATGATATACCACACTTGAGTGAAGGTATATTGACTACAGCTGCTATAGCACTATTTATAGGTGCTATGGGTAAATCAGCTCAGTTCCCACTACACACTTGGCTTACAGATGCTATGGAGGGTCCTACACCAGTATCAGCACTCATTCACGCTGCTACTATGGTTACAGCGGGGGTTTTCCTTGTGATTAGAGCAAATCCACTATTTTCAGTGACTCCTGAGGTGAGTTACTTTATAGCATCACTTGGTACCTTTGTAGCATTCTTTGCAGCATCTATGGCACTAGTCAATAGAGATTTGAAGAGAATTATCGCATACTCTACTCTTTCGCAGTTGGGTTATATGTTTGCAGCAGCAGGACTTGGTGCATACTGGATAGCACTCTTTCACCTTGCAGCTCACGCATTCTTCAAAGCACTTCTATTCTTGGGTGCAGGTAATGTAATGCACGCTATGCATGATGAGTTGGATATCTTCAAGATGGGTGGACTTAAGAAGTCTATGAAGTGGACATATATCTATATGGGTGTAGCTTCATTGGCACTTGCAGGTATACCTCCATTTGCTGGTTTCTTCTCAAAAGATGCGATCATAGAGACAGCATTTAATGAGGGTACTATAATATTGTGGATCATACTTGTAGTGACAGCAGGAATGACAGCATTCTATAGCTTTAGACAGGTATTCTTGACATTTGAGGGTGACGAGAGATACAAAGAGTTTGGTATACATCCACATGAGATGTACAAATTTGTACTTATAGCTATGTCACCATTGGCACTTTTGGCTGTAATTGCAGGGTTTTTTCAAGAGACATTCCATGAACTTATTATTGAATTGCTCCCAAATTATGAGATGAGTGAACATACTCACCATCTGACTTGGATACTTGGTATTGTTGTTTTGGCTTTTGCTATAGGTGGTATAGTACTTGCTAGATATAAGTATATAAATGGCTTACATAGAGACGAGAAAGTCGAAAATAGTTTTGTCTATCAGCTCTTGAAAAATCAATACTATATCCCGAAATTTTATGCTGAGTTTATATCTAAGCCTTACGCTATGATATCTAGCTTGATGTGGAGATCTATTGATATGAAGATTGTGGATGCGTCTGTCGATGCTATCGCTAACTTTATCTACTCTAGCGGTGATAAGACAAGAAGAATTCAGACAGGTAACCTCTCCAATTATCTCAATTGGATGAGTTTTGGTTTAGTTGCACTATTGATTATGGCAGCTATCTCATCGGTAATAGGTTAAGGAGTAGGTAGATGGATAATATATTAAGTGTTTTAGTATTTTTCCCGGCGATCGCAGGTTTGTTGGGTTTTGTAGTTGACAAAAATAGTATAAGAGTTTATGGTATAAGTGTTGCAACCGTAGAGCTTCTACTTGCTGTATGGCTCTGGATGAGTTTTGATGGAACCAATGCTGGTATGCAGTTTGTAGAGATCATACCTTTAGTTCCTGATTTTGGTATCAACTACTACTTAGGTGTAGATGGTATAAGTCTATTTATTGTCATAATGGCGGCTTTGATGACGCTACTTGGCATGATAGGGATGAGTATAGAGAAAGATGTTAAAAATATGATGATATCTCTTCTCTTTCTTGAGATGACAATGGTAGGGGTATTTGTATCACTAGATGCGATATTATTTTATCTCTTCTGGGAGTTGTCTCTTGTACCTATGTTGTATATCATTGGTGCTTGGGGTGGACCACTTAGAGTCTATGCCTCTATCAAATTCTTCTTGTATACATTTACAGGGTCTTTGATTATGTTGGTTGGTATGTTGTATATGGCATATCTATATCATAGCATATCTGGTATCTGGAGTTTCTCTATTACTGATTGGTATGCATTGGTACTACCTGTTAGCTATCAAGTGTGGCTATTCTTGGCATTCTTTGTAGGATTTGCTATCAAAGTACCGATGTTTCCATTCCATACTTGGTTGCCATATGCACATGGTCAAGCACCAACTATCGGTTCAGTAATTCTTGCGGCTGTCCTGCTCAAGATGGGTACATATGGTTTCGTGAGATTTTCACTTCCTCTATTTCCTGATGCATCTGTGATGATGATAGACCCAATTATGGTGATATCTATTATCATGATTGTATATACAGCTATGATCGCATATGCACAAGAGGATATAAAGCAGGTCATAGCATACTCATCTGTATCTCATATGGGTGTCATAGTATTGGGTACATTTGCTATGAATGCTGAAGCTATCAGTGGTTCTATATTTTTGATGCTTTCACATGGTATCGTATCTGGTGCTCTGTTTATGTTGGTAGGGGTCATATATGATAGAAGACACACAAAGCTTATGAGTGAGTTTGGTGGATTGGCAACAATTATGCCAAAATATGCTGTTATATTTGGTATTATGTTGATGGCATCTGTTGGATTACCTCTTACTATAGGTTTTGTAGGTGAATTTCTTGTCTTGCTTGGATTCTATAAAGTATCTATGATAGGTACAGTATTGGCTGGTTCTACTATAGTATTGGGAGCTATCTATATGTTGACACTATACAAAAGAACATTCTTTGGTCCTGTTACAAATGATGAGAACAAAGGTTTGAAAGATTTGAATAGTAAAGAGTTGGTGGCACTTATTCCTCTAGTGGCTATTGTTGTATGGTTGGGAGTATATCCAAAGCCAGTTTTAGCACCTATAGACAATAGTGTGAAAGCTATGTTGAGCTTTATGGAAGAGAAAGCGATTACCCCTGAAGCAAAAGAGACAATTATCGTAAACAGTATAACTAAGGAGGCAAAATAATGTTAGAGCCTATTAATGTAAGCTTAGCTTCCCTAAATATGATTACACTAGCACCTATGCTTATAGCTATTGTTGGTGGTTTGATAATTTTGATTATTGATTTGATCAAGGGTGAGTTACACAAATCTCTCTATGTGATGTTGACAATATTGATACTATTTATTGACTTCGGTTCTGTACTTGGATTGAATGTCAATGAACGAGGATTTTTTGATGTAGTCTTGATAGATGGTATAGCTATAGTATCACAGCTATTGATACTTGTTGCATCAATGCTATTTATTCCATTGGCATTGACTACAAAGAGATTTCATGAATACTCATACCCTGAGTTTTTTGCACTCTTTTTGTTTATGATTGCAGGTTTCCAGTTTATGGTCTCTAGTGACAATCTCATACTTATATTTGTAGGTATTGAGACAGCTTCACTTTCACTATATACTTTGATAGCACTTCACAATAGAGACAACTCTTATGAGGCAGCAGTGAAGTACTTCACTATGGGCGCACTATCGGCTGGTTTTTATGTGATGGGTTCTGCGATAATATATACACTTACTGGAAGTGTCGAGCTATATCAGATAGCAGATGTGCTACAGAGTCGTATAGATGAGACTGGCATCATGGTAGCAGTACTTGGTGGTTCTATTCTTATGTTGTCAGCATTTGCATTTAAGCTTTCACTATTTCCATTCCATGCATGGACTCCAGATGTATATGAGGGGGCTTCTGCTCCACTAGCTGGATATATGTCTATAGTACCTAAGATAGCTGCATTTGTAGTAGCTATGAGAATATTTGGTATGTATATAGATCTAGGTATAGAGTGGGTAAGGGTGGCTATATTGGTGCTATCTGTAGCTACAATGACACTAGCCAACATTATGGCACTAGTACAAGAGGATGTCAAGAGAATGCTTGCATACAGCTCTATATCACATGCTGGATTTGTTATGGCGGCATTGGCACTAGATACTACCAAAGGTAACTCAGGAGTATTCTTATATTATGGTCTATTTATGTTCACTAACCTTGGTGCATTTACAATGCTCTGGATAAGTAGACATAAAAATAGAGTATTTCATGAGAGATATGATCACCCATATGAGAAGTTTGCAGGACTTATCAAGATCATGCCTATGGCAGCTGTGATTATGGCACTATTTATGCTATCATTGGCAGGTGTTCCACCATTTTCAGTATTTTGGGGTAAGATCTATATCATGAGTGCGGCGGTAGATGCTGGGTATGTATGGTTGGCTATCGTAATGGGTCTCAATTCAGCTATAGCTGCATACTACTACTTGAAGCTTATAGTCTATATGTTCTTGAAGAAGCCTGAAGATAACGATGGTACAGTGACATACAACCTCACTAAACCACTTATAACAATCGTAGGTATATCAGTAGTTGCGACTGTGGGTTCAGTATTTATCATGCAACCACTCATATCATATATCTACTATATGATAAGTGCAAGTGGTTATTAACTATCTTAGCCATACTACCACACAATGGTAGTATGGTATCTATTTTCACAATTTTACTGCATAATTCGGATTTAATTTTCTATTTTGACTTTCATGATCTTATTGTTTAGATTTTCGGGAGATGAGTATTACCAAACGCCTCAACTTTTTAGAAACACAGGATAGATAAGATGAATAATCGTATATATTTTTAATAGCGTTTGGTATACTACGAAGAGTCAACTCTACTGAAGTATCATCTTCAATTAAAATTATAATATCAAAATGTCACCAAAATGCTACTAGATAAATTTTTTCTATTTTGTTTGATTTGATCTGTTCATAGATCCAAGATGATAAACTAGAACAAGTTATTATTAATTATAAAAAAGATAAAATAAAACGGTGATGAATGTGAGGTAAATAATGAAATGGTACAATAGTGTTAAGGTTAAGCTTCTTGGCTTCTTTTTTGTTATAAGTGTAGTATTTTTGGTAACTATGCTTAGTGTTCTTACTATGCTCAAAAA
>Ga0256913_10000966_pt1 | contig 14936 bp, 9 predicted proteins | sample Axial_MatmetaG_FD_185970 | JGI IMG/M metagenome (GOLD analysis project Ga0256913, IMG submission 185970) | Deep-sea worm associated microbial mat communities from Axial Seamount, Juan de Fuca Ridge, Pacific Ocean - Axial_Mat | ecosystem: Environmental > Aquatic > Marine > Oceanic > Microbial...
CGGGGGCGGAAAAATAGTTGACGATAACAACAAAGACAAAACTCCCGCGATGATATACCGCCAACAAAACATGCAGGATGCTCTCGATTATTATAAAGAGACAGGTAAAGTGTTTTGGGAGCTTGTATTTGAAACCGAAGGAGAAGAAATAAAGGAATATCTGGCAAATGTATGGAGGGTGATGAAAAAAGCCATAGATGAGGGTTTGACGCAAGAAGGATTAATTCCGGGAGGATTAAAGCTTCAGCGAAAAGCAGCATCCTTATTGGCAAAATCGAAAATGCTGAGTGGTTATGCACATACTACAAGTAAAATTTTTGCATACGCATTGGCCGTTTCGGAGCAAAACGCTTCCGGAGGCGAAGTGGTCACAGCTCCAACTTGCGGTTCCTGCGGTATTCTTCCGGCAGTTCTTCGTATTGCACAAGAACATTATCAGATTCACGATGATAAAATCATAAGAGCGCTTGCAACAGCAGGATTTGTGGGCAATATTGTCAAACATAATGCTTCCATATCAGGTGCCGAGGTTGGATGTCAGGGAGAAGTAGGTACAGCCTGTGCCATGGCTGCCGCTGCTGCAACGCAACTTGCCGGAGGCTCACCGGCACAGATAGAATATGCTGCCGAAATGGGACTTGAACATCACCTCGGGCTTACCTGCGACCCCATAAACGGTTTGGTGCAGATACCTTGTATTGAAAGAAATGTTCACGCAGCCGTAAGAGCCTTTGACGCAGCGCGTTATGCCATTCTCTCCGACGGAAAACATTTTATCAGCTTCGATGTGGTAACAAAAGTTATGAAACAAACCGGAAAAGATATGCCGAGCCTGTATCGTGAAACTGCTCTCGGAGGGCTTGCTGCTTTCGGTGATAAAGATTTTGTGGATAATTAAAGATTAACACCTCTTTTCCCTGCCGCCGTCAATCATTAAAATCATCGAAATTAATATCGTGCTGTTTTTGTTGTTGATTATATTTTTCGCAATCCAGTTCGACGTCGAAGTTTTTCGGTTTATCGAAATCTCCTTTGGAAATGGTAATGGTTGAATCGGCATATACTTTTTTCATAAAGATAGCCCAGATTGGAAGCGCCATATTGGCACCCTGACCGTAATAGGTTGAACGGAAGTGAACCGAACGGTCTTCGGCTCCCACCCAAACACCGGCCACAAGCTCGGGAGTAAGTCCCATAAACCATCCGTCGGAATTATTGTCGGTGGTTCCTGTTTTTCCGGCAATGGGGTTGTCGAATTTATATCTATAACGAAGACGGATACCGGTTCCGTATTCCACAACTCCTTTCATCAGGCCAAGCATCAGATATGCGGTTTTTTCGCTCATGGCCTCGTTTGACTCCTTTTTAAAAGTCTCTATCACATTACCGTTTTTATCTTCTATCCTTGTGATATACATCGGTTTATTAAAGATTCCTTTATTGGCATAAGTGGCGGTGGCTCCCACCATTTCTTCCACCGACAGCGAAGGTGTTCCCAGACATATTGCCGGAACGGGGTCAATATCGGATTTAACTCCCATTTTGCGGGCAAGCTCAACCACTTTCCCCGGTTTTACACGCTTAATCAGAAAAGCCGAGATATAATTTACGGAATTGGCAAGTGCCCATTTGAGGGTTACCATTTCGCCCTCACGTTTATCATCGGAATTTTTCGGCGTGTAATCGGGCTGACCGTCGGGCATATCAAATGTTACCGGACTATTAGGCACCTCCGTGCAGGGTGTAAATCCAAGCTCCTGAAAAGCCGAAGCATAAACAAAAGGTTTGAATGTGGAACCCACCTGACGCTTAGCGGCGGTTACATGGTCGTATTTAAAATAACGGTAATTGATTCCGCCCACATAAGCACGCACATAACCTGTTTGAGGCTCAACGGCCATCATCCCCACCTGTAAAAACCATTTGTAATAAAGAATGGAATCCATCGGAGTCATTACCGTATCTACGGGACCGTTCCACGAAAACACCGTCATTTTAACCGGTGTGTTGAAACTTTTCAGAATTGAATCTTCCGGCACACCTTTTTTGTGGAGCCAATAATAACGGTCGCTTCGTTTCATGGCTTGTTTCATAATGTGTTCACGTTGTTTTTTCGAAATACGGTAAAACGGCGCGTTTGGAAATCTCTTTTTATTTGCCCAATGTTTGTAAAATGTCGGTTGTAAGTCTTTTCCGATATGTTCGGCAACGGCCTCCTCGGCATAACGCTGCATCTTGGAGTCAATGGTTGTATATATTTTCAGCCCGTCTTTATAGAGATTATATGGCGAGCCGTCGGGTTTATAATGGGTGGCACACCATTTTTTCATTTTTCCTCTCAGATATTCGCGAAAATATGTGGCAATACCCTGATTGTGATCCTGAAGTTTGAAATGCGAAACGTCGAGCGGTAGTTTCTTAATGGAGTCACATTCGTCTTCTTCCAGATAGCCGTATTTTTTCATTTGATTCAGCACCACATTACGACGTTTCAATGCACGGTCGTGGTTTCTGACGGGATTGTACCACGAGGGGGCCTTGAGCATTCCCACAAGCATGGCGGCTTCCTGCACCTCAAGTTCCGAAGGTGTTTTTGCAAAATAAGTCTTTGCAGCGGTTTTAATACCGTAAGAGTTATTTCCGAAAGTAACCGTGTTGAGATACATTGCCAGAATCTCCTCTTTGGTATAATTATATTCAAGCTTTACGGCAATCACCCATTCTTTGAGTTTCCGCAAAATGGTTTGAAAAGTATTTAGTTTTTCCCTCGGGAAAAGATTTTTGGCAAGTTGCTGTGTGATTGTGGAAGCGCCGCCGTCACGACCCATATGGGCTATGGCGCGCATCAGCCCTCTGATATCGATACCTGAATGCTCGCGAAAACGAACGTCCTCGGTGGCAATGAGAGCGTTTACAACGTTTGGCGACAGGTTTTCATATTTGATATTGGAGCGGTTTTCGATAAAAAACTTACCGATAACCACCTGATCGGCAGAATAAATCTCCGAGGCAAGATTGCTTTTCGGATTTTCAAGCTCTTCAAACGAAGGCATAAAACCCATCCAACCCATGGATATTGCCGTAAACAACAGCACTGTAAACAACAGTCCTCCCGCGAAAACCAACCATATAAAACGGATGATTCTGCGAACGGTGGTTTTTTGTTTTTTACCGGTACTTTTCTTTGCCTTTGCCATTTATTCTATTTGTTTGTATTACTATATTCTATCCTTATTCCCACGGAGGCGATACCGCTGAGGGTTTTCCGGCGCATAGCCTGCTCAAACTCAAAGCGATATGTTCCGCTCATAGGAAAACGCCCGTGTCTTTTAAATAGTATTCGGCTATCGCGGAATTTTCCGAAACCGCTACCCAGCCATTCGCCGGAAGGCTTTGCCAGCCAAATGTTTATCGTGTCCACCGAAAACCGTCCGTCGGGAAAGGTGGTTTTAAGAAAAAAGAACACATTTGAAAAATCGTAATCAACGCTGTTTCTGATATTTATATAAAAATCGAAAGGTGATAAAGTGTCGGTTACATCAACTGCAAAAGCCACCTTATCGGAAGCATTCCACTGCTCGCCGACATCTTTTACCTTATCGTAATAAACCCTGTTATTACACGCGGTAAAAAACATCTGAATAGCGATTACCGCCGGCAGAAACAACATTATGATTTTCGATTTATTCATTTATCCTTTATTGTTTTTGTTGCGTTGATTATTGCGGTTTCTGCTGTTCCGGTTATTATTACGGTTTCCGCCACCGGTGTTCCGCTGACGGTTTCCTTTCTGATTTCGTGCGTTACGGTCTCCCGCTTTTTGAGAGTTCTTTTTTGACTTCTGATTATTATTTCTGCCGTTACGGTTTTTGCGTCTTTTGGGCTTTACATTATCGAAACGCGACAAATCGTCCTGTCCGATAACATTATCAAACTGTATGGTTTCCTCCTCGGTATAGGTAAAATTTTCGAGAGATTCGGGAATAATTTTTTCCTCGTTCTTATCGATAATTTCCTGCACGGCATCCCGGTGAAGGGCGATAAACACTTCCGGTTTGTCGGTATAAGAATACCACATCATCCCTTTGAGTACATCCATTTTGCGGAAAAAGGCTTCGCCTTGTTTTGTAAAAAGATTTCTGTGAGTATCGGGGAAAAACTCCAGCTCTTCAGCATAGATTTCCTGCTCGAAATTAAGGCAGCATTTCAGTTTACCGCACTGACCGGCAAGCTTTTGCGGGTTGAGCGAGAGGTTTTGTATGCGGGCGCTTATTGTAGAAACCGATTTGAATTTCGACATCCAGGAGGCGCAACAAAGTTCGCGGCCGCAAGGACCGATGCCGCCGAGTCGTCCCGACTCCTGACGCACCCCGATTTGTTTCATTTCTATTCTCACGCGAAACTCTTCGGCCAATATTTTAATAAGCTGTCTGAAATCCACGCGGTCTTCGGCGGTATAGTAAAAAATAGCCTTGGTACCGTCGCCCTGATATTCCACATCGTTAATTTTCATTTCAAGTTGCAAGTTGTTAACGATACGACGGGCACGCACCATAGTGTCTTTCTCAAGGCCGCGTGCATGCATCCATTTGTCGATATCCATCGACCGGGCTTTACGGTAAATCTTTTTTATATCGTCGGAATAAGGATTTTTATTCTTTTTAAGCATTTGCAGGCGGGCGGTTTCACCGGAAAGGCTCACAATACCTATGTCGTGACCCGGGGAAGCCTCCACAGCCACTATGTCACCGTATTTCACCGACAAACCGTCGGGTATCCTGAAGAAGTCTTTACGACTGTTTTTAAAACGAACTTCAACGCAATTGAACTTTTGATCTCCTATCAAGGTGTCGATATCCTCAAGCCAATTGTAACTATCTAATTTACAGCATCCGTGCTGGGTTGTATTTTCGTTTATCTGAACTTCTCCGGGAACTCTGCAACATCCTGTTGCTCTGTAATCCACTGTTTCAGAATTCATTGTATTCAAAATTTATATGTTGACGGATTTACTTTGAAGTAAACCTATTAAACCGCAAATTTAAGAAAATTGACGGCAGAATGATGAACATATTTTTTTAAGAAACAAAACAATCTTTATATTAATTTTTTTTTACCTTTACTGCTCGTTTTTGACTGCTATAAAATAGCCTTATTAACAGGTAGTTAGCGGATATTTTGGTTACATGAAACAATGACTATGAGAGTTTTTTTATTAATAATTATAATTTTTTCAGGCATATTCTCTTTTGCACAAGAGGAATTGGGGCTGCCGTCGATTAAGAATTTCGGACAAGAAGACTTTAATTCACAGGTACAGAATTTTTTTGTAACACAGGATAAAAACGGGATTATTTACGTAGGAAACAAAGAAGGCTTGCTGGAATATCGCGGAGCCGTCTGGCGTAAATATCAGTTACCCAACAAAATGGACGTTAAAACCATTCTTATCGCCGATAACGGGTTAATATATGTCGGGGGCATCGACGATTTCGGTTATTTTAGCACGGATTCGGTTTCCGACGAAGAAGATACCGCTTCGTTATTGGAATTCCATTCTTTCAGGGATTTGGTTGATTCGACCATTAACAATGTGGGAGATATTATTTATACTGCAAAAAACGGTGAAAATATATATTTCGGTTCCGAAAAATATCTTTTTGCGTGGAACGGCAAAAAACTTAAAAACATTCCGTTGGAATATTCGATTTTAGGATTTGTTAAAGACAATGGCAAACTTTATTTAAAAATCAAAAAATACGGTCTTTTATACATTGATAATCTGAAACTCAAGACCGTTCGCAACACCTCGCAAATATTAGTCAATCCGGAGAATGTCTCAACCATCGCCGACGATAAAAACACCAAAGTGAAGATGCCTGCAATGACAAGGCAGATTAAATACAACAACGAATGGAATCTGGCTTTCAGTGCCAAAAAGGGGTTATTTTTGTTTAAAATCGACAAAGATATTTTTATCAAAAAACCCTATACTTTCAATAGTTCTTTTTATTCGGGTAACAAAAAAAATATTAGCGAATTTATAAAACTCTCTAATGATTTTCTTGCTTTTGCAACACTGGATCAGGGTATAATTATAACCGATAACCGCGGAAACATAGTTAGAAAAATAGATACCAAGTCCGGTCTTATCGACAACAAAGTCAATTATTTATACTTCGACCGTCAGAATCATTTGTGGGCTGCTCTTGATCAGGGAATAAGCCGGATAAAACTGAACGACAGCTGGCAATTATTCAAAAAGACCAGTGAAGTGGGCATTCTTGAATCCATTAACCGTTTCAACGGGAAATTATATTTTACGGCGCGGTCGTTATTCAGTTTCGAAAAACCGGAAGAAAAGGGTTACCCGTGGATTTACAAAAAACATGTAGAACCATTGGTAAACAAAGGATGTTATAACCTTATGAACTTTGATGCCGGCGACAAAAAGATGATGATTATCATCACTGACGACGGAATAACATCCGTGGATGCCTCCGGCAATTTCAAATTGATAGCCCCCGGATTTATATGGAACACGATGTGCGATAAACAAGACCCGAACCGCATTTGGATAGGTCTTGACAACGGATTGACAAGCGTATATTACAAAAACGGTGATTTTATTATTGAGGGTCGTATTCCGGGTGTTAACATCAGGTGTCAGTTTCTTGAACAAGACAATGAAGGAACCGTATGGGCTGCCAATATTTTTTCGGAAGTCGTCAAACTTTCAAACCCTGTTTTCGTTAATAACAAAATCAGGAATTTCGACCTGAAAATTTATTCCGCAGATGACGGATTACCCGAAGACAACGCCATATATCCCAAGCAGATTGACAACAAAATGGTCTTCGGAACAGGTGAAGGTTTGTTTTATTTAAACAAAAAAACAAACCGTTTTGAGCCATATGACGGACTCGGTGATATTTTTGCAAATCACGGAAAAGGGAAAGGGAAGCAATGTCACAGAATATATCAGGACAGCAAGAAAAACATCTGGATAATAAGTAAAAACCACGACGAAACAAGATTACAGATTTATAAATTAACCGCTGATAAACAGGGTGTTTATAAACCTGAAAAAGTGTTTGAAAATGAGGGAAAAGGTGATATTTTCAATGCCATTTACGAAGACGGCAACTCCATTTGGTTCGGTGGAGTAAGTTCGTTGATAAAATATACGGAAAAAGAGAATCAGGACAGTATCCCGTTGTTTTTCCCTCATATTTATTTTGTTACGGCAGGTAACGATACCATTTTCACGGGATATGAATTTAGTGATAACAGACAGATTACCAAACAAAATGCAACGGAAACCAAAATAATAAAATATAAAAACAACAAGTTGATATTTTATTATGCGGCATTGTTGCGAAACAATGAAGAGCCAACTTTATATTCCTATAAACTGGAAGGTTTTGATGACGAATGGAGCAAGTGGGACACAAGAAGTGAAGAACGATTCACCAACCTTCCGGAAGGCGATTATGTTTTCAGGATAAAAGCGAAGGACCGGATGGGCAACATTAGTCCCGAAGCCACATACAAGTTTACGATATTGCCGCCGTGGTACCGCACCATTTGGGCATACATCGGTTACCTTCTGTTTTTCGTGGCCTTTGTGTGGGGAGCCATCACCGTTTCGACGCGCAGCCTGAAGAAGATAATACGTGAAGCCACGGCAGAGATTCAGGCTCAGAAAGACGAGCTGGAAGAGAAGAACCAAAATATTATGGATTCCATCCGCTACGCCAAGCGGATACAGGAAGCCGTAACGCCCACCGAATCGCAGATGAAGAAATTCTTCCCCGAGCATTTCGTTTTATGGCGTCCGCGCGATATCGTCAGCGGCGATTTCTTCTGGATGATGCACAAAAACGACAAAGTCATAATTGCAGCCGCCGACTGTACCGGACACGGAGTACCGGGAGCTTTTATGAGCATTATGGGTATTTCGTTCCTCAACCAGATTGCCAATATGCCGGAAGTGCAAAACGCCGCCGATGCGCTTAATCACCTGCGACACAACGTTATAACGTCGCTTAATCAGGAAGGTAGCGAAACCGATACCAAAGACGGAATGGACATCTCGCTTTGTGTTTACGATTTCAAAGAAATGACAATGGAGTTTTCGGGAGCCTATAACCCACTCTATATGATTCGTAACGAAGAACTTTCGGTAATAAAAGCCGACCGTATGCCCGTTGGTATTCACGAACGTATGGACAGACCTTTCACCAACAACAAATTCACCATTATGAAAGGTGATATTTTCTATATCCTTTCCGACGGATATATTGACCAGTTCGGCGGACCGAAAGGCAAGAAATTTATGACAAAGCGCTTTAAAGAACTTATTCTGAAAATTCACAAATTACCGATGGGCGAACAAAGCCGCATCCTCGAAGAAGAACTGCTGAAATGGCGTGGCGATATCGAGCAGATTGATGATATAATCATAATAGGTATCAGAGTGGTTTAGTGCCAATGGAAAACGCAGATACAATACCTTATTCCGCTGCTTTTCAAGGAGCTGCAACTCCGCTCAGCAGCAAGGATACCGTTGAAAACAAAAGCATTACAACAAAATCATTATTTTCGGTTGACAACCGGCATAATCAGCAACCGCAACCAAGATTGCATCAAAACGGTTTTCAGCCGTTCTGGTTTTTATTCGGCTCGCTTTTCATTATCGGCCTTATCAATTTGACATACCATAAATGGTTTGTCTCTGAAATAACATCCTTTTTCAGATTCAGTTCAAGAACCATAATCAATCAGGAAAAAGAAAACCGCAAAGGAGTGTTTTCGCTTATTTTTTACCTCATCTTCTTTTTCAATATTGCCGTTTTTATCAGATATTCCGCTATTTCGTTCCAACTACCGTTTTTTTCTTTACAAAACCCTCTTTTGACTTTTTTGTTAGTAACAGCAATAATAGCGGCTTATTCTATTATAAAAAAAATAATAACGGCAATATTGACCGTATTATTCTCCGATTACAGCCGTATCCAATCCTTATTTCAAATCGACAGTCAGACGGTATTGGTTTATGCAACCCTGCTTTTACCCTTGAATTTTATATATATTTACACTTTTCCCACGCCTGTATTCGCCATTATCATTCTGATAATTAGTGCACTATTATTTGTTTTCAGACTGGTGAAATTATTTATCAATATCCGTACAAACACGACCTTTCACAACTATCAAATAATTTTATATCTTTGCAGCCTTGAAATTTTACCCGTTGTGGTTCTTGTTAAATACCTGGTTTTTTAGGCTTTTTCGCTTCTAAATCCGGTAGATAACGGGATGTATTAAAGCAAAGTATAACCTAAAAACTACAGTTTTGAAAGTTAAAAGTATCCTGATTTCGCAACCTGCTCCGGCAGATCTTGAAAAATCACCTTACACTCGTCTTGTTGAAAAGTATAATTTGGAGATTGATTACCGGAAGTTTATCAAGATTGAAGGATTATCAAGCAAAGAATTCAGACAAAATAAAATCAATATTGCCGATTACACCGCCGTTATTCTAACATCACGCCAGGCTGTTGACCATTATTTCCGTATTGCCAAAGAATTGCGTTATATGGTTCCCGAAACGATGAAATATTTCTGTATTTCGGAATCCACCGCTTTTTATTTGCAAAAATACGTGCAGTTCCGCAAGCGTAAGATTTTTCACGGCAATCAGAGTTTTGAAGACCTGATGGATGTGATGAAAAAATATAAAAGCGATAAATTTCTCTACCCTTGTTCGGAGATTCATAAGCCCGATATACCGGAAAAACTGAAAAAGAACAAATTCCATTTCAAAACGGCAGTGCTTTACCGCACCCTGGCCGCCGACCTTTCGGACCTTGACCTCGACAAATACGAAATGCTGGTGTTCTTTTCCCCGTCGGGAATAAAATCACTGTTCACCAATTTCCCCGATTTTCAACAGGGAGAAAAAGAAATAGCCACTTTCGGAGCCACAACGGCGAAAGCCGCCAAAGAATTCGGTCTTAAAGTAACAATAGAAGCTCCCACTCAAAAAGCACCGTCGATGTCTATGGCTATCGACGACTTTATCAGGGAACAAAGAAAAAGGAAAAGATAAGGCTTCTTCCCTGCATTAATCCCACTTGAGGATTTTTCTGAAATCATAAAATTCAGGATTGTCAACCCAGGCTTTTGCTTCTTCGTAATCGCCGGGTGTTATGTATTGCAGTCCTTCGTCATACACCATTTTGGTACGTGCCGATTCCATATTCACCAGCCGGGGTTTTATTTTTCCGTCGGGGCCTTCAACATCTTTCAGGAAAAGCGGCGCTATGTTTCCGGTATGGTCGGCGGTAACCATACATCCTGTATATCCCGAATCGTAAAGCTGCTTGACACCCATTCCGAGCAATCCGCAATACACCAGATCGTAAGCAATGGGACGAATGCAGCGCAATTCGTAACCCAATTCCACCGGACGGCTTTTAACGCTGATATTCAGCTCTTTAAGCTTCCTGTTTAAAACCATATTAAAGATATGTGCCTTGCTCACGTTACCGAGTTCGGGATGACCGTGGTCGTCGTAAGTAAAATTCACACCCGATTTTTCTATCTCCTCATCACTCATAAAATGGAAAACACCTTCGGAAATAATCACCACACCGTATTCGACACCGAGGATGCGTCTTTTAACAATGGCGGAAATTATCAAGCGGGTGATTTTGTCGATGGTAACAGATGTTTTGTTGAACATTTCGGGAATGATAATCATAGGAAACCGCAGAGCCGAACCGATGCCGAAGGCGAGGTGTCCGGCTTCACGCCCCATTGCCGAAATAATAAACCAGTTGCCCGAAGTGCGTGCGTCTTCGTAAATGGTCGTCGCTATGGAAACACCTTCTTCCTTTGCCGACTGATAACCGAAAGTAGGGATGCCCTCGGGTAAAGGAAGATCGTTATCAATGGTTTTGGGAACGTGAATATTCTGAATCTTGATATCATTATCGCGAAGGAAATTAGCAATCCTGTTGGCTGTTGATGCCGTGTCGTCGCCACCGATGGTAACCAAAAGACTGATACCGTATTTTTCGAAAAGGTTGGTGTTAAAATCCGAATCCTTTGGTTTAAAACGGCTCATCTGAATGGCTGATCCGCCGATATTATGAATACGGTCGGCAAAGGCAAAATCAATATCCACAATATCCGGATTTTCGGAAAAAAGGCCTTTATAACCCTCGTGGACACCCAAAACACGGTAACCCGATTTCAAAAACACTCTCGAAATAGAACTTATCACGGCATTAATACCCGGCGCCGGACCTCCTCCACAAATGATTGCTATCGTTCCTGTCATTTCTTCTTTACGTTTGGTTTATAATTACGCAAAAATAATTAATCTTTGGTCTTGTTTGATAAATTAGTAATTTTACCCTTATAAAAACAACACTCTATGTCCGGAATTTTCAGTAATAACTTCAATTTCAACAAAGGACACCGCAGAGCGGTTTTTATTATGTCTTTGCTAATCATAATTTTAGTCGTCGTTCGAGTGTATTTTATTAATGCGCCGGAAAACACAGGCATTACTCAGAGGATGCGTGAAAAGGTAAAGGAAATAAATGCAGCCGTCGATACCATTGATGTTCGAAAAAGCGGAAGAGTGAAAAAGTATCAAAACCGGGAAAAAAATCACATATCCATAAAACCCGAGGCTTTCGATCCCAACAAAGCCACAGCGCGGCAACTGATGGCTGCAGGCCTAAGCCGTAAGCAAGCTTTTACAATCGTAAAATACATTAAATCAGGAGGTTCGTTTAAATACAAGGAAGACCTCAAAAAGATTAATTGCATAAGTGATTCCGATTATTACAATATCGAAAAATATATTTTGCTTGATAATATTCCGTCGGGGGAAACCGTACAAAATGCTTCTGACACAAAGATGCCAATTATAGAACTAAACGGTGCCACAGCAGAAGATTTATTGGAAATAAACGGAATCGGTCCTTATACGGCCAAAAGTATAATAAGGTACCGAACTATGCTCGGCGGTTATTATTCGGTGAACCAACTGAAAGAAGTTTACGGTATCGACAGCCTGAAATATGAGAAAATCAGGAAAAATCTTATTGTTAATCCGGATTCGCTGAAAACAATCGACTTAAACAAATCGGATTTTTATTCGCTGAAAAGACATCCGTATATTTCTAAAAAACAGGCTTTTGAAATAACGAATCATATAAAATACGTTGAAAAGTTTCATTCCGTTGAAGAGCTTAAAAAGCTAAAATCGATAAATGATTCGGTTTATGAAAAAATTTATCATTATTTTGTGGTTTATTAAAACAGGAAATATGAACAAAACAAACATTTTAAAGACATATCCGCGAACATTCTGGATTGCCAATACCATAGAGCTGGTTGAACGATGGGCCTGGTACGGATTTTTTATGCTTTTCGCCAATTATCTCACCAACGGTATTGACGAAGGCGGTCTTGGATTCACACAGTCGCAAAAGGGCTGGATAATGGGAATAGGAACCGGGATTTTATATTTTTTGCCCGTTATAACAGGCTCGATAGCAGACAAATACGGATATAAAAAAATGCTGTTGTTTGCCTTCGGCATTTATACGACCGCGTTTTTTATTTTTCCTTATTTCGACTCTTTTGCGGGAGTTTTTGCCGTTTACATCTATCTCGCTGTGGGAGCTGCTCTGTTTAAACCTATCATATCGGCCACCATTGCGAAAACAACAGACGAAAGCAATTCTTCGGTGGGTTTCGGAATATTTTATATGATGGTGAATACCGGTGCTTTTTTAGGACCGATGCTGACATTGTTTTTTAAAGATAACTCATACGATGTGGTATTTAACATCTCGGGAGGAATGATAGCCCTGAACTTCGTATTGTTGTTGTTTTACAAAGAGCCCGGGCGCGACGACAGCGGTAACACTCTTTCGTTCGGTGAAATCATAAAACAAGCCTTTGTAAATATATGGACGGTCATCAGCAAAGATTTTAAATTTATGCTGTTTCTGCTAATCGTGGCAGGATTCTGGACGATGTATAATCAATTGTTTTTCACCCTGCCTGTATTCATCGAGCAATGGGTTGACTCGTCAACACTATATAATTTTTTCGCTCTGCATTTTCCGTTTATTTCCGATAATTATAGCACGGGGACAGGAGAAATGCAATCGGAATTTATCACCAATTTCGATGCTTTGTATATCATCGTTTTTCAGGTGATAATTTCTGCCGTGGTAATGCGCTGGAAACCGTTAACGGCAATGACAACAGGCTTTGTGATAAACTCAATCGGTATGGCTATGACGTTATATTCGCAAAACGTTATTTTCCTTTTGGTAGCAATGTTTGTCTTTGCCGTTGGTGAGATGATGGGCAGCCCGAAAATAACCGAATACATAGGTCTGATAGCTCCCAAAGACAAAAAAGCCCTTTATATGGGTTTTTCGTTTATACCTGTATTCATCGGCAATGTGCTGGCGGGAGTGGTCTCGGGATCTGTTTACCAGAATTTATCAGACAAACGTTCATTTGCCATTGAGCTTGCCCAAAGCAAAGGTTTTGTCATTACCACCGACCCTAAGAAAAACGAATACTTTTTGGAAGTTGCCGGCAAAATGAAAATGACCGAACAACAACTGACGGATTTTCTGTGGCAACAACACCATCCCTACAATATCTGGATAGTAATTTTCGGCATAGGAATTGTAGCAGCCGCAGCTTTGAATATATACAACAGGAAAGTAATCAAAACCAAATGACAACAGGCCTTAAAATATTAATATTCAGCCTGATACTTTTTTTAACACCGGCCGGAAAAGCATATTCCCGGTCCGACACACTCTTTTTCTCACACCGCTTGCTGCTGGCGGCTTACGACAACTCCGTTGATTCTGTTATCTATTACCTGAAAAAAGGCGGAAATCCCAATTATCGCGACGACCACGGACAAACGGCTTTGTTTTATGCCGTGCAGAATAACAACAAAGATATGGTTGAACTTCTGGAGTTTAACGGCGCGAACATAAACATCAGAAATTACGACGGAACAACACCGCTGAGTCTTGCCGTCTGGCTGGGATATTTCGACATTGCCGAATACCTCTGTTATAAAGGCGCCGACCCCAATAAATCCGACAAAGAGAGAGCCATTCCCCTGCATTATTCCGCCTATTTTTCCGATTATTTTACAACGGATATGCTTTTGTTTTATAAGTCGAAGGTAAATTATGAGACTTTCGACAAAAACACGCCCCTCCACCTTGCAGCCATTGCCGGCGATACTCAGGTTATAAATCTGCTTTTAAATCACGGGGCAAAAACTCACATTGTTAATAATAACGGACTTACACCCATCAAAATAGCGGTAATTTATAATAATCTAAACGCAGTGAAGCTGTTGTATAAATCCGACACCCTGACACATTCCTCCGACAGCATTAATGCGCTTATTTCCACGGCAATAGCTAACAAATCCGACAGCGTTGCCCTTTACCTGCTGTCAACGGACGCTGTGAAACCGGTTACAAAAAACAACAAAACCAACCCTTTGAATATTGCCCTTTCCGAAAGGGATATAGCAATGACAGCCTCCCTGAAAGCCCGGGGTTATAAAAGCGGATTTATGCCGTTTTATACAGGATTACAGCTTTCAACAAATATTTCTTTTAATAAAAACGATACATATTTCGACTTTAGCGCGGGCGTTTACGATGCGAAATACAGTATTTTAACAGGAATAGATATTGGCACGCGATTTAAAAGAAAACCTGTAATTATTTCTGCACAGGGAAACATATGGTATCAACTCTATGAACGTCGCAACTATCTGAGTATCTTTGTGATAAAATACTTTCACATTCCCGGAGCCGAAAGAGAAATTGTATTGCCATTTGCAGGAGCCGATT
>Ga0256913_10000967_pt1 | contig 14928 bp, 12 predicted proteins | sample Axial_MatmetaG_FD_185970 | JGI IMG/M metagenome (GOLD analysis project Ga0256913, IMG submission 185970) | Deep-sea worm associated microbial mat communities from Axial Seamount, Juan de Fuca Ridge, Pacific Ocean - Axial_Mat | ecosystem: Environmental > Aquatic > Marine > Oceanic > Microbial...
AAATTTGGTCGATACTGTGCGTATTGTGTTGTGTGGAATGAATACTTCATAGACATACGCTGCTCACCCCACAGTGCTTGCTGTCCCATAAAAAGTCCCGAACCAATGGCATTAGCCGCCATATCACTCCAGGAGAAACCCCAGCCTTCTGATCTTGCATCAAGCAACTCTATGGAAGTCATATAGAAAAAGCCCAAACTTCCTCCATATAATATCGAGCGTTTCTCCGAGACACCCGACCATCGCAACATATCATAACCAATTTTACCAAGATAATAGGTTGTGGTTAGATGTCCAAACTTATCCACCTGCATCCACTCCTGACTATCGTCGAACGAATGGAAATTACCACTGTTATAATCCTTATACCATGCATAGTTTAAGGCAACTAATGAACCTGCCCATAAACTTCCTTCTATTCCAGCAACCCAATAAAGACGGTTTTTATGTAATACCGAGTCGGGTTCCATTATTTGAGAAAAGGAGTGTTTTGGTAGTAGAAACACCATTAAAAAAGAAGAAAACAATATCCTTAATAGGAATCTCTGCATATTCATTAATTGAATTGATTAATGGGGTAAAAGTACAATATTATTGTTTTAAAGCTTGCTTATAAATAAAAAATCACCAACTGTTTTTAATACAATTGGCGACTTTCATTTTCTGAGTAAATTCTATCTTCAGTCTTCCTTTCCCTTCTTAGCTTCCTTATTAAACAAATCTCCCACAAGATAGCCCATCAATAATCCCCATAGCATGGTCATCCATGGATTTGATGTAATTGGGCATGAGCCACTTTTACAACCTATTTCAATATAATAGATATAAGCCCCAATAATACCCACGACCATTCCTATAATGGATTTCAAAGTTAGAAACTTCAAATATCGGCGACTCCAAATTGATTCTTGTTCAGACATTATAAATATCGATTAAGAGTTTTTTTCAATTCCGATTTTGTGCGAAGCCCCACAAGACGCTCCATCACTTCACCATTTTTGAAAATTATAATGGTTGGGATACTTCGAATATAGTATTTACCTGCAACTTCTCTATTCTTGTCCACATCCAATTTACCAATAACTACTTTTCCTGAAAAATCATTTGCCAATTCTTCTACTATTGGTCCTTGACGACGACATGGGCCACACCATGTTGCCCAGAAATCTACCATAACGACACCTTCGCTTATTGTTTCAGCGAAGTTCTCATCTGTTAATACCAATGGTTTCTTATCTGCAATATTTGTTATGGAATTCTCCACCGGTAGATTCACATACCCTGTTGCAACTCCTACACTTATGAATAAAACCATTATTAAGCTTAATACTTTTATTATCTTCATTTCTATAATTGTTTTACTTATTTACATATTTATTAATTCCCGAAAGAATTACTTCTTTCGATTGCAATCCGGTCCAGCGCTGAACCTCTTCGCCCCTATTAAACAATATCATACTTGGGATATTGCGTACTGCTTTTTGCTGTGTGATATATTTATTATCCTCCACATTTAGCTTGGCAATAATCACCTCATCAGGCGTTTCTGCTGCCACGGCCATTAATATTGGGTCTTGCACTTTACAAGGTTCGCACCACTCGGCCCAAAAATCAACAAGCACAATTCCTTGGCTTAAAACTTCATCGAAATTGGGCATATTGACTGTTACTATTTTTGATGTATCCATTAATTTATGTATTTACATGCAAATAAAACAAAAAAAACAACTCCAATTTTGTGATGTTTATTAGCCTGATTTGAAGATTAGACGAAGTTTCCTATGTAGATGACAAAAATTCTTACAAAGAAAATATATCCAAATTCTGCCCTAAATTTAAGTAATGTACACTTAGCAAGGTATATATTTTTGTGAATTTAGAAATTATGCTGGTAAACACAGGAATCTTTGCTATCATTGGTAGATACTAAACATAACTACTTCAACAATTCCTCAAAATTGACATCAATTTGTGTATTCTTTTTGAAATCAAATAATGTATTCTTCCTAAGTTGAAAATAAGATTCCCAATAGGTTTGTAAAGAGCTTAGATAATTCAATCGAGCTTGATCATTCGACTTTTGAGCTATATTCAAATCGGTAACTGATATTTTTCCAAGAAAATACCGATTCTTAGTTATTTCATAACTTTTTTGAGCCACCGTATCACTTTTAGCAGCGATATAGAGTTGATTTTGCTGCATATTAAATTTTGTTACTTGTAGATAAATTCCTTGCATAAAATCAATTCGTGCTTGCTCCACATTACTTTTGGCAATCTCCAAATTACTTTGTGCCATTTTTACTTGGCCTTTTCGCATTCCCCAATCGTAAAGCGGAATCTGAATACCCAAATTTAGGTTTTGCTGATCATGTGGGTCTTTATAGGCTGCATTAAAATTTGTAGCACTTTGCGTTAAACCAAATACAGCATATAGATTTGCATTCAATCCATTTTCCTTTTTAGCTTGATCTAACATTGCATTTGCCTGAAGCATTTGGCGTTCCAAATTAATCATCTTTGAGCTATTTTCGGTAGCATATTTCAAAGCACTCTGTTTGTTTATTAGTATAAACTTTACGGGTTTTGGATCCGTAAGCTCTATTTGTACATTCGGTTCAATTCGCAAAAACGACTTAAATCTATAAGAAGCATTTTCATATTCAAGCTTTGCCAATTCCAATGCCGATTGCGATTGTAAATAATTAAGTTCCAATTGAAGATAATCATTTTCTTCAATCTTACCTAAACTCAATCTTCCCTTTGCAATTTTATAAAGGGTATCATAATTCTGCACATTCAGCTCATTAATTTGCACCTGCAATTGCGCTTTTAGCAAACCAAAATAGTATCGCACAGCAGTAATAGAAACTTGCTCAATTGTTTCGATATAATGTCTTTTGGCTTCTTTATATTTAAGTGGCTCAATTTTTTTACTCCATTTATAGGGATTATAATTAAACAAAGGTTGCGAAATACCAATATTTATGGGCGTTGATAGAAAATCGTGAGTTGTGGTTGTATCATAAAAATTATCAACTTTTTGTAAACCTGTATTCAGAAACACATTACCACCTGAGAATCCCAATCGTTTTTCAACTTGTAAAACCCCAGAATATGAAATATAACTTTGTCCAATGTAGGATTGACTTCCATCAGGATTGATATAATTTGAAAATGCCCTATTTACATTTGGAAGAGTTCCTGTAAAATTAATTTGAGGCATTAATCCTCTTTTAAAATTTCGATATGCCCAATAGTTACTAATCAACTCATATTTGGCAACCAAGGCATCAGGAGATTGTTTCTGTGCAATTTGAATAACTTGATCCAATGTGTAAATCTGCTTTTGTGCAATTAATCCATTTATATTCAATGCAGTAAAAATGACTAACAATTGAATTCGAAAGTATATTTTCAATATTCTATTCATGGCGTAAGGCTATAATAATATCTTCTTTTGCTGCTTTTTGGGCGGGTGTAAATCCAAAAACAATTCCCACACTTGCCGATATAAAAAACGAAATCATCACTGAGAACCAAGAAATAATTATAGGAATATCAGTAAGTTTTGAAACCAAGAAAGCTAAAAATATACCTAATATCACTCCTATAAATCCTCCGATAAGTGAAATAATTGCGGCTTCGGCAATAAATTGAAAAACAATATCTTTAGCTGTAGCTCCAATGGAACGCCGAATACCAATTTCTTTAGTACGTTCCACTACAGAGGCAAGCATAATATTCATGATACCAATACCTCCTACAATCAATGAGATGCTCGCAATAGCTCCCAAAACAATATTGAAAATACTTCGTGTTTTCTGTTCTTGCTTTAATAAAAGCTCAGGAACAGTTATACTAAAATCTTCGGCACCAGAATGTTTTCGCTTTAATATTCTATTAATCAAATCGGCGCTCGCGCGTAGTTTCTTTGAATCCTTCACTTGAACAACCATTGTTTCGATTTGATTTCGATTTGGGTCGAGTTCTTCCTCATCCCATCCCTGTAAAATTCGTTTGGTAACAACGGATTTATCATTATGTCTTTTCAGAAACGATTGTATTGGAATAAAGACACTTTTATCAAAATCTCTCATACCCATATCTCCTCCCATATCATTTGATTGTCCGCGTAAACTCATAACTCCAATTACTTTATACCACGAGTCTGCACATTTTATTTCTTTACCTATGGCTGATACTGTTGGGAATAATCGGCTCTTTATTTTATAACCAATTACACAAACCTGCGAAGCATTCTTATAATTATAATCACCTGGAGTCCGTCCAGTTTCTATCGAAAGTTGATAAACATGAAAGAAGTCTTTATTCACTCCAACCAATTTACCTTGTGCATCTTTACCACTATACAGGATGCTTGTTTCAATATCAGTTTCAACACTAACGTATTCAACTGAAGGAAGTATTTTTCGAATAGAGTTTGCTTCTTCAATACTTAGTCCGGCAGAAAGCTTCTCCTTTGATTTTTTATCTTTATCCTGCTCACTTTCATTTTTATTTTGCTCTCCAAATTTCTTCTCGACCTTTTTCGCACGAATAACAATATTATTTACTCCAATCAATTTCATTTGATCGAGCACCTCTTTCTTCGCACCATTTCCAATAGCCAACATGGAGATAACAGCCGCTACACCAAAAATAATTCCCAAAGCCGTGAGCATGGTTCGCATTTTGTTCACCAATACAGCCTCAAAAGCTATCTTCAAATTCGCTTCGTACCTACTCCACCTATTCCTATTTATAGCCATCTTTACTCTTTTAAAGGTTCTAAACTCCAATCATCAGCACCTTCAGGTGGAACGAGATAAACCACTTGTCCGTTTTTCAAACCTTTTTGTACAATAATCTCATCTTGATTACTTTTTCCGGCTTCCACTTGTACTTTCTTTCCATCTGAATAAACAAACGATACTGAATCCTCTGTATTTATACATTCTATCGGAATGTATAAAACGGAATCTATTTCCTCAACAATTATTTTATTCTTGGTCGTCATTGCAGGCCTAAGATCAAGATCCTCAGTCTCAACATTAATTACTACTTCGAATACATGAGCACTTGTATTCTTCAACTCTTCCCCAATGTTGGCTACTAAAGTAACTGTTCCAAGCAATTCTTTCTCAGGGAAAGCATCAACACCTATTTTTACTTTCTGACCTACTTTTACTTGACTAATATCAACCTCATTCACGTAGGTTTTAACAATCATTTGCGATAAATCGGGAAGCTTTGCTACCATTGGATTCCAGATTGATATCTCTGAACCGGAAGTAATTTTTCGCCCGCTCCAAGTCTTAGCATAAATAAGCATTCCTGCTTGTGGGGCTTTAATTGTAAAATCCTTCATTACTTCTAGGAAACGCCCCTTTTTATCAGCCTCTTTTTGATAATCAATTATCGCTGTATGAACAATATTATCCTGCTTTTCCTTTTTCAACTTATAATTATTCACAGCCTGCTTATACCTTCGTTGTGCCTTATCCAAATTGATACGCAATTTTTCTTTTGTTACAGGAGATTCATATTCAGAGTTTTTCAACTCTACTTCCAATTCATGAATATCATAATTCAAATTAATAATATTGTCGCGATCTGCTCGTAATATTAAAGCTGAGTCTAATTTCGATTGACTAATTTTGGCACTTAATTTTTCTAAATTAGCATCAATATCCTTCATTTTACTTAACAAAGGCGTTTGATCAATGGAAGCAATATAATCACCCGAATCAACAATAGTACCCTCATCGATGATATCATTTAGTTTAAGATTTTGATATATCCCAAGATTTCTTATTCCACCAGGCCCCATAATAACAGTAGAGTTTTTAGAGTCCAACTCACCATTAGTGCTAATGCTTATCAAAAACTTCCCTTGTTTCACCTCAAGAGCAATACTATTATCTTGCTCACTTGGAGATAACAACATGGCTATAACTATAATCGCTATAACTCCACCAAAGATTATAACGTATTTGTATTTTCTCATATTAATTCGGTTTCATTTATCAAAAATAAACTAAAATGTATTTTGAGATTTAGCATTTTGATTCAGATTAGGTCTTAAATTTATTATCGTTTCTCAACTAACGAACCAAAATTAGTAAAATTTTATAGTAATCATCAATTATTTTAACTTTACCTATTTATTTGATAAAATGTGATCGTGGATAAAAATATTCTTTTGCGGAATTAAGGTATTGACAAAAATTATCCTTTAATAGTCTGCCATCCACTCATAAAACTTGTAATGCTCTCCATTCATTCCTAATTTCTCATAAACTTTCTGAGCATTAGTGTTAGATTTATCCACATACAAACGTATTCCTGCATATTCACCAGTCTCAACCTTGCTTACAAGATTCTGATACAAAGCTTTATAAACACCTTTTCCTCGAAAATCGGGTTGTGTATAAACCGATTGCACCCATAAAATCCACGCATTACGCCAATCGCTCCATTCATAAGTTGTCATCAGTGAGCCCGCTATTTTACCTTCTATTTCAGCTATATAATAAACACCCTTGTGTGAATCGACCAAAGCAGCCTTTATTCCAGGTTTCAACACATCAGCTTGCAAACTTAAATCTTCGGTTTCTTTGGCCATAGCAATCATAAAACCAACTAAAGTATCAAGATCGTCGGCTTTTCCTTTTCGTATAATTATCTCGCTCATGCCTCTTTTTCTATCATTTCTTTTAGCACACGGTAATTAGTTTTCCCACTACCCAACATAGGTATTTCATCCACAATCCGAATAGCTCGAATTTTGGCAATGGAAGCCACTCCCGATTCTCGCAAGTACTTATTTACTTCCGACAAATCCAGTTCTTTCACTGAAAACAAAGTCACGATGGGTTCTTTCCCCCTATCACTACCTTCCACAGCCAACACATGTCGACCTTCTTCTCCATATTTTTCCTCAAGTACTTTTTCTATAAATGGCATGGAAATCATTTCGCCAGCAATTTTGATAAAGCGCTTCAATCGACCTGTAATAAAAACAAAACCATCTTCATCAATATAACCCAGGTCACCTGTTCGATAAAACTCTTTTCCTTCAATCTCAACAAATGGGGAATCAATATTTTTGTCCATATAGCCATTAAACACAGATCGCCCTCGTACTACAATCATCCCCTCTTTTCCAACAGGCAATGGCTTTTCTGTATCCAAATCCATAATATAATACTCCAAGCCTTTGATAAATTTACCCACGCTATTGATTTTTTGAAAATCTTTAGGGTTTAAGCATACTATTGGACTACATTCTGTAATTCCATACCCCTCCACAATCAATGATTTATTGTCTGTCAATTCATTGTATGTATTCAATATATCCTTATGCAAGCTTTCGGCTCCCGATATCACCAACTCTACTGTCGAAAGATCTTCTTTTTCAGCACGTGCCATTATCATCTTCAGTAAAGTGGGTGTAACCATAATATTATTGGCTTTAGTATGCTTCAATGCCTCGACAACCTCTCTTAAGTTTGTTGGATTTGGAGTATAAGCCACCTTTACTGCTGTTATCAAGGGAAGTACCGTAAGTACCGTAAAACCAAAACTATGAAATGGAGGTAAAAAACTAAGAAAAATCCCCTGCACACGAATATCAAATAATTGTAAAGCCCCCCAAAGGTCAGTAATAACATTCTCGTGACTTAGCTCCACTGCTTTTGGCAGCGTTTCGCTACCGGAAGTAAACAATACTACAGCCGTTTTATCAATCTTAGTATTAACAAACACCTTAGGAAACTTTGCCATTAACACTCCTTTTAGCTTCATTCCTAAACCAATATTTTTCACCTCTTTATCTAAAAGCATTAAGCGGCTAGAAATATCTTCTGGCAACTGATCTTTTATTTTATCATAGAATGCGCCTGCTGTAATTATCACTTCAAGATTAGTTAAATCAGCACAGTAAGTCAGCACTTTATGGCCTACTGTCCAATTAAGCATTACAGGTATTTTTCCAGCCATATACGAGGCAATTGTCAATAATGTGGTCGATTGTAAAGCGGGCAACATAATACCCACATATTTTCCTTTTACTCGCGCTTTAATCAGTTGAGAAACCACTGCAGCTTTTAGGAAAAAACTCTTTCGAGTGGAAGTTCCACTAGTAGCATCCCAAGCAAAATATTCATCTTTATGTTTTGAAAATTCTGTAATGAAATTCTCAAGGATATTTTTTTCTGTATTCGGCATTACATTATAGTCTGCCGACTTAGAAATATGTAAATTTGACTCTTTCATAGGCCTTTTTCTTTCTATGATTTAGTAATTGGTCTAAATTTTAGTTCTCCACCCTTATTAATCACACCCTTTATGCGTTTTGGTAATTTATGTTTAAGATTTGGCAGAAAAAAATAATGCTTAATAAAACGAATCTCCTCTTCTCCTCTTACATTATAGAAATCTTCCAAGTAATTATTAAACTCCTGACGAGTAACACTATGTGCCAACGCCTTTGCTTCTTTAGTTATGTCAACAAATTCTATTTCAACTGTACGTTTGGGTACGAAAAAAATCAGATTTGCCAATATATAAAACAAACTACGAAGCAAGACTTTGAAAAAATTTGGTGATTTTCCCCACCATGCACGCGACCATACACTTCCCCAAAGTCCATGCTGTCTAACGCCAATCACACGAATATTGTCATCCAGTTCGAGAATAAGTTTATAGGCACTTTGTTTGTTTTTTACTTTTTCATAACCTTGCTGACAAAGCTGACCAGAAGGATATAATAGAATACTTTTCCCTTGGCGCAATGCTTTTAGCATGGAATTCCTCATATTTACCAACACATTCGGATCTCGATTTCCAGCATCGAAATCGGCCACAGGAACAGCCCCAATACGTTCCATAAATGGTTTAATCAAAGGAAGTTTATAATAGGCATCACTTATCATCGGGACTGCATCGTCTAACTTTGCTATTTCGGCGAGTAATATTTGAGGATCAACCTCCGCTTGATGATTGGGTAAATATAACGACGACTGATCACTTTCCAACAACTCACGCCCCTTAATGCTAGGCTTATAGCGTATCCGCAAAAACCTACTTATATATTTTGCAATAGTTTTATTTTCCATTAATAATTTGGTGCTTGTTCTTAAACAAAGGTAATGAAAAATAATAAGTTATTCTCTATGGAACATTTCAATATGATTGTGGTTATTAACAATCTCATTTTGATTAATTAAAAGCTTGAGCTAAAAAAAAAGTTTAAAATAAGTCAGAAGAAATACACTTTGTTAGAAATCAAAAATATCAATATTTTTATAAATCTCAGATAATATTATTCCTACTTTTGGCGCAATCTAAAAGAATACAACTATGCTACAAAAAAATTCCATGAAAAGATTATTCCTTTTAATCGGATTTATCAGTTTATTTCCAATTACAAATTATGCCGGCCCAGGCGACACCACCATAGTACAGGCATTTACATTTAATTCACCACGCGAAGGCTGGGTAAAATTCCCAAGTGATACAGTTAGCTACGAGAAAGTACTTATGTATTACACCCTAAAGTGCAACCCATCTCATAGTCCTAAATGTGGCGAATGGGATTATCTCACCTACACCAATCTTTATGAACACACAGGCAATTTAGATTCGGTAATGCATATGCACCCACAGTTTACAGCAAATGGAAATGCTCCTGACACATTAAAACTGTTAAACAATGTCTCATGGTCGTATCATGCCTATTTTCAATATTTTAACAACCCAAGCATTACTAATTCGGCAAGCATCGGATTGGGGACTAAAAACATGGCAGCTCCATTAAGTTCCAATTCTAATGATGCACGTTCACAATTTATCTACAGAGCTTCTGAGCTTACTAGTGCAGGATTAAGTGCTGACACCCTAACGGCCATCAAGTTTTATTTGAATGCTACAAACAACCTAAAAAATTTGAAAATTAGAATTAAGGCCACATCGTTGGATAGTTTAGATATTTCGAAAGTGGTGGATAATGGATTTACACTAGTTTATGATAAACATACAAATTTTGCCAACAGTGGTTGGAATACGCTATTATTTACCAATCCTTTTGTTTGGGATGGAACTTCCAATCTACTTATTGATATTAGCTATCGTGAGCAAAGTAATACTGCTATTAATAACATTACTTTAAAAGCTGACTCCACTAGTTTTGTATCATCCTTACAATCTCTTGAGCATGATTTTAATCTACAACTTGACAAAGCTGATTTTATGCCATTGCAGACTAATTCATTTCAACAAATTGATAGTTTTCTGACAATTGGATTTTGGAGTTACGGCGACCCAAACCTTTTACCTTCAAAGACTTCCTTAATTGTTGCACGAGATAGTATGGGAAGAAAAGTTTTCAACATTCACCTTCCTTGGTCGAATGGAAGCATCTACTGGGATGCCGGGAATAGCGGTACAAATAGCTATGACCGTATTAATAAAGTTGCTACTCCAGCGGAATACAAAGGAAATTGGGTTTATTGGACATTTACAAAAAATGCCAAAACCGGTATTATGAAAATCTATAAAAATGGTGTTGTTTGGAAACAAGGAAGTGGAAAAACAAGACTTATGAATGGTATAAAAACAGTAATGTTTGGAGGTGCTACGTCTAAAGTTAATGGCTATGCTGGCAATGTAGATGATTTTAACATCTGGTCAACAGAACTCACAGCAACCGAAATTCAAGCAATCATGTATCAGCATATTCCAAATAATCATCCTAAAATCAATAAGCTTCTTTATTATTACACACTTGATGAGGGGCAAGGAATTATAGCTCATGACCAATCAGGTAACAATAATGACTTCACTCTTTTGGGACTTCCTGAATGGAAAGATTATCAAGGAATAAATCGAATGAAGAATTTTACTAAATCGCATTTACGACCTCAAATAATACTTGGAAGCGGTAGTTTTGCAGCAAGCACATTAGATTCTGTATTTGTTTTAGACTCTACTGCAAATCAGCCAGTAATGGTAATTCTTTATAACGACACCGTTCATCCAAACACCAATATCCCTACCGACACACTATTAAAGTATATGGCCTATTATCGCTATAAATACAATGCGCAAGGTGTGGCTTATGATTCCACTTTTGTAGCACCAGATACAGTATTGGTAAATGCGATGCATCCATATTGGGACCCTCCATTTGAAATTATAAATCGATGGGAAATTGGTCGTTTTATCACTCCCTATGGAAACGGATTAGATTTAGGAAATGGTTTTACGTGGGTATTTGATGTTTCTGATTTCGAACCCTTATTACACGATTCGGTAGAACTTAAAGCCGGAAACTGGCAAGAGCTCCTCGACCTGAAATTTCTTTGTATCGAAGGAACTCCCGCAAGAAAAGTAAATGATATTCATCGAATTTATCAAGGTGTGTATTATTATAGAGATGCCTCTATAGAAGATAAATTATGTGCCAAAACAGTTCCCTTGAAAAATAATAGTGAATTCTTAAAACTTCGATTAACAAATACAGGACATGGCATGGGAGGAAATCAGAATTGCTCTGAATTTTGCCCAAGAAACAACACCATCAAAGTAAATGGACAAACGGCATTTACAGAATATTTATGGCGAAACACCTGTGATTTTAATCCACTTTATCCTCAAGGAGGAACTTGGATTTATAGTCGTGCCAATTGGTGTCCCGGAGCCGAAGTAAGCCCCTACGAATACAATCTAAGTTCTTTTTTACCTGACGATTCCATTACAGTTGATTATGATATGCAATCATATACTTGGAATGGCCAAGGAAGCACACCCAACTACCGAATCGAAGGATATTTATTCGAATACCAAGCTGCCAGTTTCTCCAACGATGCTTCTATTGAGGATATTGTTGCACCCAATAAGCGTAAGTACTATGCCCGTTACAATCCAATGGCTGGTCAACCAATAATTGTTGTTAAAAACTCCGGCGAAGACACTCTAAAGAGCCTAGATATTGAATACCGTGTTGGTGGACGAGGCAGTTTTAAAACATATCATTGGACTGGTAGTATTCCATTTATGGCAAAGCAGCAAATTACGCTTCCAGCTATGGAATGGTGGAATTTTGATGGACAAAAGTTTTTTACTTGTCGATTAAAGAACCCCAATGGAACAACGGACCAATATCCTTATAATAATGAGATGCGCAGCTCAATCAATACAGTGCCTGAATATCCATCAACATTTGTTATTTGGTTGCGAACCAATAGTCAAGCTTATCAGACTACAATTGAGATAGTAGATAAACATGGCAATATCGTTTATACAAAATCAGGATATTCTAATAACACCTTATATAAGGATACCATCACACTACCCTATGGCATTTATCGTTTGAAAATTAAAGATAGTGGAGGAAATGGACTAAAATTCTGGGCAAATATGCCTCCTTACGGAAACGAAACTGCTGGTTATGTATGGTTAAAGAATACCAATGGTGGTTTTATAAAAAATCTTCAAGCTGATTTTGGTCGTGAAATAGCACAGAGTTTTACGGTTGGTTTTTATTTAGATAAAGAGGATATTCCTGAAGCAAAAAATATGCTTAGTGTATATCCTAATCCAAGTGAAAATCAATTTAATATTTCTTTGGGATTAGTGCAAAAACAGGATGTTCGATTGACCGTTTTGGACCTAAATGGCCGTGAGATTATACAAAAAGAGTATAAAAACATCCATAATGAGACACTTAAACTTAATTTAGACAAGCTACCAAAAGGAGTTTATATACTTAGAATTGAACTAGATAACGATATTATTACAAAAAAATTAATACTACAATAGAAAATATATTTCAAAAACAAGCACTTGTGTAGGTATAATATTATCTTTGCAACTTAATAATAACAATTAAATTAAATACAATGATTAAAGGAACAGTTAAGTTCTTCAACGACACCAAAGGTTTTGGTTTCATCAAAGAAGACGAGTCAGACAACGAGCATTTCGTACACATTTCAGGTCTAATCGACGAAATTCGCGAAGGTGATGCAGTAGAGTTTGAACTCAAAGAAGGAAAAAAAGGAATGAACGCAGTAAATGTGAAAGTGATTTAATATTTGCTTTATCCAACTTTTTAAACTTATTAAGCCCGTTGTTTACAACGGGCTTTTTTTATGCCTAATATCATCCCTAAACATCTCCAATACTTTTTCTTTTATATTATAGATTTTCATACCTTTGACAGTCTTAATAGAGCTTTTTATTAGCCCAAATAAATTTTATAAATCAAATAATTGAAATCATGAAAAAATTAATTTTAGTATTATTAATCCCTGCTCTAACTTTTATGGCCTCATGTGGTGGCTCAGACGATGGAGGTATTATGAGCCAAATGAGCAAGATGAAAGAAATAGCTGATAATGCGAAAGAAATGCAAGAAGAAGAAGCTGAGGCCAATCCTGAGGAAAATAAGAAAGTTTTCTCTGAAACTATTTTATCTAAAATGGATCTCACAAACACAGAGCGTAAAATTAACGATGCGGAATGGAGTAAAATAATTAAAACCGTAGAAGATTATACCGCTATGGACTCTACAGAAAAAGCAAATCTAAATCATGAGACTTTGAATGCCTTTTTTACTAATCACGGCTATATTGACATCAGCGAAGCTGAAGCTGATTTGGAACGTTTAGGCAAAACCAGTTCATTTTTAATGGAATGGGGAATGCATTTTGTTGCCCTTAAACAAATCCGACTAGTGAACGGAAAAGAAGCTGAGGCTGAGAAGATTAAAGAATTAGCGGCTAGTCTTAACGAAGAAGGTTATTCCAAAGAAGACTTAAAAGTGATTGAGGAAAATGCCAAATATTCTATTGATGCAATCAAAATTCTTTACGAAATTCAAAACTTTGATGCAATAAAAGAGATGACCCAAATGGCCGACTCTTTGAAAAATATTGAAGCAGCCATTGAAGAAGTGGAAAACTAATATGCCTATGTACATGACAAAAATACAAATGAATAAAAATTTACAATTATATTTTTTTATGTTTGGGCTAAAGCCCGTAAAATATTGTATTCATTAGGCAGGGCATTAATGCCCTGCCTAATTATGCATAAACAATATGGGCTTTAGCCCAAACATAGAATTTTTATCATGTACATAGCTAATATGCATAAACAATATGGACTTTAGTACAAACATAGAATTTTTGTCATGTACGATAATAAGACCGTTAATTTATTTTAACAGTCTTATTTTTTTGTACCTTTGAGCATATTATTACAAATCCAAGCTATAAAACAATGAGAGCTATTACCCTTTTATTCTTTTTTCTAATCACGGCTAATGTGTTTGCTCAAAGCGAAAAGATTAACCATCTTGAGATTGGAGTTCAGGCATTGTTTTGGACTCCAACGGATAAGCATATGAAAGCAAGCAATACACTATTAGAGGCTGACTCAAAAACCGCCTACACTAAACCAATGCCGTACTTTGATGGTTACGGCTCATGCCTTGCTCCTTCTTTCCATATCAATTATTATTTCAAAGACTATTTGGGAATCTCATTGGGTTTCGATTACCTTCATATTATCAATCATCTTGAATTTGAGGATGCAAGCTCGTTATATACAGGTGAAACGAATGTATTTCATAATGAAGCCAAAATTTATAATATCAAACTGGGGTATGTTGGGCAAACAAACGATACCTCAGTAATCCATATTTATTATGGACTCGGTCTTAACTTTAGCCCTTCTTATTCGCTTTTTTATGGTCAACAACACTATTATGAACAACCAGCATATACCGCAAAAGATATTGCTTTTGGTCTTTATATTAATGCTGGTATTCAAATTCGACTTTTTAAATTTACCTATTTGAGCATGGGAATGGAATACAGCTATATTCCTGAAAATGTATTGTATATTACATCATCATAT
>Ga0256913_10000968_pt1 | contig 14925 bp, 17 predicted proteins | sample Axial_MatmetaG_FD_185970 | JGI IMG/M metagenome (GOLD analysis project Ga0256913, IMG submission 185970) | Deep-sea worm associated microbial mat communities from Axial Seamount, Juan de Fuca Ridge, Pacific Ocean - Axial_Mat | ecosystem: Environmental > Aquatic > Marine > Oceanic > Microbial...
AAAAAAGGGCAAACCCTACCTTATTCTGGAGCTCGACGGGCATGGTTCCAGTGTCGGATACGGAACCCGGGTGGAAGCCGGAGTCCGATCCTTCCGTAATCATTTCCGCAACAGAAACAGGAAACCTCCTGAAGATGAGAATTACGTTATTCCCACTTTCAAACGCGGCAGTTCCGCGGATATCAGAGGAAAAGTGATGCTCATCCCCAACTGGGACGCCGATGTGATGACCCTTGTCACCGCAAATCTCCGGAGAGAAGGAATCGACGCCCGGCTACTGGAGGAAACCGACGATCTCATACGCCAGGGCAGTCGGGATTCTGCAGGGCAGTGTCTGCCTTTAAGCATCATCGCCCGGGAAGTGGCCCAGTACGTTCGTAAACACAAACTGGACCCCCGGAACACAGTTCTCTGGATGCTGAAAAGCAACTGGACCTGCAATATTCCCCTCTATCCCCGGCACACCATGTTCCTTCTCAAACAGCTGGGGGGCGGACTTGAACATGTACAGATCCATATTGACGATATAGGTCTTACCGCAACAACACCCCTTTCTCTGATCAATACCTACTATGCCTACATGTTCGGAGGCCTTCTTAAAAGAATAGCCTGCAGAATCCGCCCCTACGAAGATAATCCCGGGGAAACCGACCGGGTACTCTCCATGGCCCGGGACCGTCTGTCAAAAGTATTCATGGGCCGGGGGGAAAAAATAAATGCGGTAAAGGATATTGTCGCCAGGTTTGAAGCCATACCCACAACTCACACTCAGAAACCGAAAGTGGCCATTTTCGGGGATGTCTATGTCCGGGATAACGAAGTGATGAACCAGAATCTCATACGCTATATCGAAGCCGCAGGCGGAGAAGTTGTTACCATGCCCTACACCCGGTATGCGAAAATGATTTCCAATACCCACTTCAAGAGAATGTTCAAGGAAAAACGCTACAGTGAAGTGGCCGGATGGAAAGTGTTTCTTGCAGCACTGAAGCTCCTGGAACGCAGCTACGACAAGCTCTTTGCCCCCCTTGCAGGGCCAGAAGAAGTATTTGAAGACGATCCTGAAAAGATTCTTGCTCCCTACGGCGTTACCCTGGAACATCATGGAGAATCCATGGAAAACCTTCTGAAGGTTCATTATCTTGCAGGAAGGCATGAAGATCTGACCCTGTTTGTGCAGACCAGCCCGTCATTCTGCTGCGCAGGCCTGATTACCGAAGCCATGAGGAACAGAATTGAAGAAATTACCGGAGTTCCTGTAGTGTCCATCACATACGACGGCACCGGAGGAGATAAGAATGATGTTGTCATCCCCTATCTGGCCTTCCCGAGAAACAGAGCAAAGGAGGTTGCTCATGAAAAATCCGGCAGATAATTCCTGTCAGATCCTCAGCACTGTAACAGCCTCGATGGTAACAGCCCCGGCCCGGAAGGAAACATCCACCTGCTTTTGCATCTTGCCCTCCCGATGAATTAGACTTTTCAGAAGAGGGAACAGAATAGTGGAAAACAGGGAATGCATCATCCTCGGCGGAGGTTGTTTCTGGTGCATCGAAGCTGTATTCAAACGCATAAAAGGGGTTACATCCACCCGCCCCGGATATGCCGGTGGGAGCATCGACAATCCCACCTACCGACAGGTATCAACAGGAGAAACCGGTCATGCGGAAGTTGTTGAAGTATGTTTCGATAACAAAGCCATCTCTCTTACAACTCTTCTGGAAATGTTCTGGAGAGCTCACGATCCCACAACTGTAGATCGTCAGGGCAACGACATCGGATCCCAGTACCGCTCCATTATTTTTTACAACAATCAGACTCAGAAAAAAATCATCGAATCATCTTTGCAGGGCCTGATTCATGCCGGAACCTACTCCAGTCTTCCTGTAACAGAAATTGAAGCCCTTGAGAAATTCTGGCCCGCAGAGAACTATCATAAAGACTATTTCGAAATCAACCGGGGGGAAAGCTACTGCCGTATGGTTATAGAACCCAAGCTTCTCAAACTCCTTCTGATGGAAGATTGACCTCCAGGGGCGCTGCGTAATAATTCATCACTTCCCCGAAGGCCGCTTCCCCGGGAAAGCGGTCGAATCTTTTACTGTTGAGAGAGCCCCCGGGCCTTGCCGTATCCCCCTGCCCTGTTGTATATTTTCCCCGCAACGGGCGATTAACTCAGTGGCTAGAGTGCTACCTTCACACGGTAGAAGTCACTGGTTCGAGTCCAGTATCGCCCAGCACTGAAAGACCTTCCGTCAGGAGGGTCTTTTTTTATCCGGGTAAAAAAGGCCATCCCGCGATACCGGACTCGAAACGAAGTCCCGGCACGACCGATCAGGGAGTGCAAATCGACAGGATGTCGATTCAGGGACGAAGGCGGCCCGGAAGGAGGAAACAGGAGGTTTCCGACTGCAGGGCGAGTCCAGTATCGCCCAGCACTGAAAGGGGCTGTTGCAATTTTACTTTTGCAACAGCCCCTTTTTTTCGTCCAAATAAAACGAGAACGATGATGTGGACACTTAAGAGCATTCCTGATATTCTGAAAGTAGGTATGAAACACCTAAACGCTTAAGCGTGCAAGCGCTTCTGTGTCTGATGTAATTGTTTGACTTCCTGACATATCCACTATCCTGCAATTATAATCAAATCCTGGATTTTCGTTTCCAACAGGGACGTCATGATCGATTCTCGTCGATTTGCTTCCTCAGGAGAAGATTCGGGTGTTGAATACTTTTCTCTTAAAAATCGGTTTCCTGATGTTGAATGAAATACGTCGGTGATACCGACTGTTTCGTATGTCGATTCGTTTGGAGTAGGGCGAATCACCACTACCAGATGTTCCTGACAAGGTCTATTTAATTCGTTCCCAGGTATTTTTCATGTTTTTTACGCCTTGAAACGTGAACGGATTTTAACGGATTATCGCCGCCATCTGACTACCCATAATATAGCTTTCTCTCTGCGGACCCTGATCCATGCAGAGTCTTCTCCCACGGCGGTTATATTTTTCACTGCGATAACGTGAACAAGGAATCAGATTTGAAACGACACACACACGACGAAAAAAAAGTGACTACGGCCTTGCTGCTGGCAGCCGGAACGGGAAGCCGGTTATTTCCACTGACACAGAACGATCCTAAATGCCTGACAATGATAAATGGAACTTCCATTCTGGAGCGTATGATCCTGAACCTCCGGAAACACGGATTCAAACGATTGGTGGTTGTCACAGGGCATCTGGAAAATCGGATCAGGGAAGAGCTCGGAGATTCCCGTGGTAATCTGAAAATCGAATACATACACAGCCCGAAATATAAAACAACAAACAATATTTATTCACTCTGGATGGCACGGAAATACCTCAATGAGCCATTCGTACTTCTTGAGAGTGATCTTGTCTTCGATGAATCCCTGCTGGGAGGAATGCTGTACCCGGATAGAATTGCCCTGGACAATTTCAGCCCCTGGATGAACGGTACCTGTGTGACATTGACGGAAACCGGAAGTGTCAACGCTTTTATCAGCGGAAATGAGAAGAGCCCCAAAGGAACAAGCTATAAAACTGTCAATATCTACAGCCTTTCCAAAGCCTCCTGGAATGCTGTCTCCCGGCGATTGGACGAAGTAATTGCAGCCGGGAAAGTGAATGATTATTATGAGACCGTTTTTTCCGATCTGCTTGACGAAGGAACCCTGTCCTTCCAGAAGGTTTCCTTCGAAGGTAAGCCATGGTACGAAATCGATACGGTTGAAGATCTCAGGGAAGCAGAGAAACTCTTCCCGTCGATTCGGCCAGATGTATCCGTTAAACCTGAGATTCCGTTTCCACGGCATCGATTACTGAATGAGGTCTTCACCGGAGTCAAGGCAGGGAACCTCAGATATGGAACATGAAACAGAGTCCGGCAGAGCAGAAAAATACACATATATATCTTCACAGCACGGCGGGTATTATCGCCACGGGTTTGTTGATCATGCCTATCTCTACAACCTGTACTTCCCGCCTGAAGCTCTGTTTGACAGACTGAAAGAGAGTATCCACGATCTTGTTCTGAACTACCCGGTGGCTCAGCATGCCCTGGCGGAGCTTGTCGGAACCATAATCAACCAGAATGCAGATCGTATAGTCGTAGGAAACGGTGCAGCCGAACTGATTAAAATTGTTTCAGGACAAATGGCCCGGAAGCTTATTATTCCGGTACCGTCATTCAACGAATATGTAAACGCCGCGCCTGCTGATAACGTCGTCGAGTTCCCTCTGGATTTTCCGTCCTTTCACCTGGATGTGGATAAGTTCGCAGCAGAAGCAGCCCGAGTGGGGGCCGACATCGCGGTTGTGGTAACACCGAACAACCCGACTTCCATAGCTGTGCCCAGGGCCGATCTGCAGCGCCTGGCAGATAAGCTGGAAGAACAGGGCTGTATCCTGATTATCGATGAATCCTTTCTTGATTTCACCGAAGACCCCGGTGAATGGTCTCTGGAAGGTACACTCGATATGCATACAAATGTGGCTATCTTCAAGAGCATGAGTAAAGCTTACGGGATTTGCGGACTCAGGATCGGATATATGGTTACCGCGAATAATGATTTTGCCGAAGCCGTACGTAAAGGTGTCCATATCTGGAATCTGAACGGTTTCGCAGAAGAGTTCTTACGCTTACTGCCTGAGTATTCCCGAGAGTTCTGGGAAAGCTGTTCGAGAGTCCGTACCGACCGGGATAGTATGTACAGAATGCTGAGAACAATCCCCGGAATGAACGTCCATAAGCCCGACGCTAACTTTATTTTCTGCCGCTTACCGGATGATGCGGCAGACGGCCCCGATATAGCCCGAAAACTGTTCATGGATCATAATATTCTCATCAAGGATTGTGCGGGTAAAACCCAACCCGATGCCCATCGTTATCTCAGGATAGCCTGCCGTACCGAAGTGGAAAATCACGAATTGACTGCGGCTCTGTCCAGGGTGTTGAGTCAGCCGGGAAGGGGTACGAAATGAATAAAAAGAATATGATCTCCTTGGCGATGGATCCCCCGAATATTGTTTCCCTTGTGGGTCTTTTATGCGCAGTGACCGCAATCTACGCTGCCATCCTCGGCCGATTTTCTCTGGCTATCGTCGCCACCCTCTGGGCCGTTGTCTTCGATTGGGCTGACGGAATTGTCGCCCGGAGTATGAAAAACCGCTCAGAAGACCAGAAAGCCCTGGGGGCGAATCTTGATTCGCTGATTGATATCGTCAGTTTCGGAGTCCTTCCGGCTGTGTTTCTTCTTGCATATGGCAGTTTCAACATCTGGTTCCTGCCTGGAGCATTCCTTCTTGTCGCTGTTGCCGCCATTCGTCTGAGCTACTTCAATGTGTTCGGACTTGTCGATAAACACACTTACCAGGGACTGGCATTGGATAATAATATTGTCATCCTTGCGTTCCTCTTTTTAAGTGAACGGTTCTTCGACCGATCGGTCTTTTCGGTTATTCTCTATGCTGTATTGATGATTCTTGCCGGGTTCAATCTGGCGGCTGTTCAAACTCCGAAATTCTCCGGAAAGTGGTTTTACATTCTGGTGATCCTTACAGTACTCTTTTCTATTTTCTATAGCCTGAACCTGTAGGATAGAAGGATTAAGTTCCCGGTAATCACCCGATATACCCCAGACTTGTAGGTTTGCATATTTAAACCTATACTTTAAATATGCAAACCTACATTCCCAGAATCAAAGAATCAATCATCGAAGAGCATCTGAAAGTCTTTCCAGCTATTGCACTGCTGGGAGCAAGACAGGTGGGGAAGTCGACTCTGGCAAAGAGAATAATCAGGAAGCATGAAAATACCATATATCTTGATCTGGAGGATCCGAGAGATTTTGCTAAACTTCAAGAGCCGTTGGCATTCCTGGAAGCCAATCGAAATGCCCTCATCTGCATAGACGAAATACAAAGATACCCGGAAATATTTCCCCTTATCAGGAGTTATCTGGACCGTAACAATCATCCGGGTCAGCTGCTGATTCTCGGATCTGCATCGAGGGATTTAATAAGACAAAGCTCAGAAACATTGGCCGGAAGAATATCGTTTATTGAGATTGGTCCTTTTGTTGCCGGAGAAGTAGATGATTTAAAAACCCTATGGCTGCAGGGAGGATACCCGGACAGTTATCTGTTGAACAATGAGCTCAGTTTCGACTGGAGACTGAATTATATAAGAACATTTCTGGAGAGAGATATTCCTCAGCTCGGGATAAATATTCCGGCTGAAACGCTTCGGAGATTCTGGACAATGCTGGCTCATCTGAACGGCTCCATCCTGAATATGAGTACTCTGGCATCTTCCATGGGTATCAGCGTTCCGACAGTAAAGAAATACCTCGACATTCTTGAAGGAACATTTGTTATCAGAAGAGTGAAACCTTTTATTACCAATACAAAGAAACGGCTGATCAAATCACCCAAAATCTACATCCGAGACTCGGGGCTTATTCACTTTCTTCTTGGAATTGAGGGCTATAATGATCTTCTCGGCCATCCCTGCCTCGGAAACAGTTATGAAACTTTTGTTATTTCAAGCCTGCTGGAAGAATTACCCCGATATACCGCGAGTTTTTACCGGAGTTCAAGCGGAGCAGAAATAGACCTTGTTCTGGAAAAAGGAAATAAACGAATCGCCATAGAAATCAAGGCCTCCTCAGCTCCTAAAGTCACCCAGGGATTTTACGAAGCTTTAGGAATTATCAAGCCGGAAAAGTCCTTTATCATTGCCCCGGTAAATGAATCCTACCCGATAAAAGGCGGGGTCTGGGTACATAATCTCAATACGATAATCAGCTCTGATATACTGTAAGAGATCTTCAGAAGGAAGTGATATGCCTTATATCGATGAACCGATCAGAGTCCCATGGTATCTCCGATGGGGAATCAGACTGGCTGAACGGAAAACGCATAAGAAAATGATGCCCGGAAGACTGCTCTCCTGGTATCCGAAAGCGGCTCTCGGAGCCGGGGTTCTTGAATCCCTGGTGGCTCATGACGATAGAGAAGTTCCGGGCAGATTACTGAAACTCATTCGGGTTCAGGTTTCTTTCTCGGCAAGCTGTACATTCTGCATCGATATGAACTCATTTGATTTCGAAGGTTCCGGTATCAGTGAAGAAGAAATATCCTTCCTGCAGAAACCGGATGGAATCTCCTCCTGCCCATCTTTTACCCCACAGGAAAAAGCTGCACTGAATTACGTCAGACAGATAACAGCAACACCGATCAGTATGAAAGAGAAGACTTTAAATGCCTTAAAGAGTTATTATTCCCCCAGAGCGATGGTAATTATTGCCAGCACTGCCGCCCAGGTGAATTTCTGGACGCGGTTGATTCAGGGCCTTGGAATTGCTCCTGCCGGATTTCATGAATCATGCAGTGTACTGAATCTGCATAGATACGGAACACTTGAGAAGGATCACAATGAAAACTGACAGACGAAAAGAACTCCCGAACCCGAAAAAGAAGGATATCATCCCCCCTGATATGGATTATCTGTACTTTGAAGGGTCGGAAGATTATCCCATGGAAGTTGATAATACCGAATACTCAGCGGTGAATGCCTGGTGGCTCGCTGAATGTTCCTTTCTGGCCTACACTCACCCGGGTTTTGCCAGAATGGCCTATAAGCTGATCGGCTTTGATAATTTCCGTTTTTTCCACGGAGTCGGAACTGAGTGTATGGTGATCTGGTCCGACAGTGTTGTGATTGTCGCCTTCCGGGGAACCGAACTGAAAAGCCGCTCCGTACTCCATGAGATCAGTACCGATCTGAATGCCATACCGGTGCCTTTTGAGCTGGGAGGCAGGGTCCATAAAGGTTTTCTTAAAGGAATTGAAGAAATATGGGGTGGTGCTGACGGACTGCAGGTCTTTCTGAAAGGTCTGATTGACGATAAGCCTGATCGGCCGCTGTGGATTACCGGTCACAGCCTGGGAGGAGCTCTGGCTGCTCTTTGTTTTGCCAGGATTCCTGAGGCAACCGGTCTCTATCTGTACGGTGCCCCCCGGGTTGGGGACAGGGTATTCCTGAACCTATTTGAAGGACGTCCGGTATGGCGGATTGAGAATGCCCGGGACCCGGTGCCAATGGTTCCTCCGGACATTCCGAAGCTGAAGTTCAATTTCAGTGATCTGGGCTCTTTGAAGTTCATCAGCCTGGAAGGCAATATTCTGGACCGTCGTCCAGTATTCATACTGGATGATCAGAAAAAAAAATACCTGGAAGCAAAGACTCTGATAGACAGTAAAATCAAAGAACTCAACAAACCCATGATTTCAACAAATATCACCAGAGAGAACTCAAAAAAAACAATTGATAGAATCAGTAAACATCTTCAGATAAACACAAAGGAATGGAAAAAGCATTTTGACAGCCTCTACAAGGATTTCGGACTGAATGCAGACAATCACCAACCTGTTTTCTATGCTGTCAGACTCTGGAATGCTTTAATCGAAGATTGATAGTATCGGAGACCTCAGCGCTTCTTTTTCTCCGCACATGGAACACAGACCAGTGACTCGGGAACTGCGGAAAGTCTGGCAAAAGGAATATCTTCCCCGCAGCGGATACAAACACCATAACTCCCGTCGTCCATCCTCTTCAGTGCGTTTCCAAGCCGTTCCAGTCTCTGTTTCACCTTGATATGCCGAGCCTCATTGACACCCTTCTCCCCGATGACTTCCATCCTGGTAAGACGGCCCAGAGCCACACTGGGGGCAATGGGCTGTGTAGCTTCTTCAAGATAGAGATCACTTTTCTGCAGTTCACTGATTATTGAAGTGACGAGTTTCTTCAATTTCCCCAGTTCATTTGAAGTCATATTCTCAGGATAGCAGATATTAAACTGAATCGTATGCACAGGTGTTTTGCTTTCTTCAAACAGGAATTTGTTTATCAACAGATCTCCCACGGCAGGACCGTACATTCCAAGGTTCACGGACTGCAGATATTCGATAATGTCAGGGTTGATCTGATCGCTCCGGCACCCCTTGCTCTCCCGGAGAAATACCGCAGGGAAATGGAACGTCTGAATTATGACGTCCGGGTATTTGAATCAATTGAAGACTACCTGAAACAGGATGAGGTTGCCGGAATCTGGTAATTCACCCGGCCTCAGCTGGAAAGAAGGGGAGACGACATCCTGAAATCCGCCGACAGCCTGCGGGAGAAAATCACCTTCAAATCCGGATACATGAAGAAACTGCCCGAAAGAACGGTTTTCTACCATCCCCTCCCCCGGCACAAGGAACACCCCACCATACCCCCGTTCCTGGACAACTCTGATCTGAACGGATGGGAGGAGCAGTCCGCCAATGGTAAGCTGATCAGAATTGTACTTCTGGCCCTTGTTGCCGGGAAACTGGGTACCGACTTTCAACCGGAGGAACTTCAGACTGAAGAGGAAGAGGAAAGCTTCATTGAGGAAATATCAATAGACGGCAGCCGTCCGATGAAACGCTACTCAGAAGGTGTCAATCCCATCTCAAATGGAATTGTCATCGATCATATCTGCCGAGGCGATGACAGCCGGGAAATCAGGGAACACAGCGCAAGAATTATTAAAGTGATGAAACTCTTCGGCAAAGGCGGAGAATGGATCAGTTCCTCCAGAGAGGAGGAAGGCAGTATGAAGGGAATCATATTCCGGCCGGAGAGAGAGGAATTCAGCCCCTCGGAAATAAAAAAACTGGCTGCAATCGCCCCGGGGTGTACCCTTAATATCATCAGGGGCAGCCGGGTGGTGAGGAAACTGCGGCTCCATATGCCGCCGAAGGTTTACAAGCTTGACTCGGTAAGCTGTAAAAATCCCGACTGTATCAGCCACCCCTCACACAGTGAAAACGTTCCACCGGAATTCATACGGACTTCGGGAAACAATCTCAGCTGCCTCTACTGTGAAAAAGAACACAGCTTCAAGGAGATATGGAAATGAACAGCCGAACAGAAGAACTTTCGCAGTCTGAAACCGGCCTGCACTCCGCGTTCCATCATCAGCTACAGTGAACTCATCGGCGAAGCTGAGAAAAGCAATTATATACGGTCTGAAGATATCAGCCGTCTTAACGAATGGAGGGAAGATCCCTTCAACTGGGGAAGACTCCACGGCTTTCCCGGAAAGGCTGAAAAGGGGTAAGTATGAACTACATTGAGAAACTCACGGTATCCGCTGAAAAATCAAAGAGCATCATCTGTATGGGAATCGACCCTGTTCCCGAATACATGCCGATGAACACCACCGGATTTTTCGAGATTCTGTTTCAGGAAATGATCAGAACAGATACTCTCCCCGGTGCCTTCAAGCCCAACCTGGGTTTCTTCTCCTGCCTGGATAAACCCCGGGAGGGAATATTCACCGGGTCGAAAGCTCTTTCACAGATACTCGATATGCTGGACACCCTGTTCCCCGATATTCCCGTTATTCTGGATTACAAGCGGGGGGATATCGCCCGCTCCTCCGCCAATTACGCCGCCGAGGGTTTTTCCGCCTGGGGATGCGATAGTGTCACCGTTTCCCCCTGGATGGGCGGCGATTCGGTGGAACCCTTTCTCAGAGAGGCCGCTTCAAAAGACGGCGGAGTTTATATTCTCAACAGAACATCCAATCCCGGAGGGGCGGATTTCCAGAATCTGAAGGAAAAGAACACCGGAAGGACTATGTACAGGATTGCCGCTGAGTTCATCAGAAAACGGGCAGAGCAATACCCCGGAACCGGCGCGGTAACCGGTGCCACATCTCTGAGGGAGTTATCGGAAATTACCGATTTCTACCGGGATGGGGAGATACCCCTTCTGATTCCCGGAGTGGGGAGTCAGGGAGGAAGTGCGAAAGAAGTCGTTGCAGTCCTTAAAAACTCCGGTTACAAACCCGGGATAGTCCGGATCAATGTGTCCAGCGGCATTACCCATCCCTGGGCGAAGAAGGGTGTCAGGCCGCCGGAAAACTGGCGGGAAGTCTGTATTGAAAACCTGCAGTATTTCAACAGGGAAGCGGACTGGAGGTGATATGAAAGACCGGTTGAAGATACTGGAAAGACTGAAAAAATCCGGTGCAGGAAATCCTGAGGTCTCCCTGGCGACTGTGTCGGGGATCATCACAACAAATCCGGGAATAATCAGAAGAATCGACGGACTTTCCCAATTCTCCATCATCACAACAAAGAGCTATCAGATTCATCCCAACTCCGGGAACCGGGAACCGGTGATCGTGGAGGCGGGAGAGGGAAACTTCGGGAATGCCGTGGGCCTGCGAAACCCGGGGATGATACGGGGGTTGGAAGACCTTGAGAAACTGAGAAGTAAAAAACCTCTGAACGCCCTGCTCAATGTCTCAGTCTCAGTCTCAGGAAACAGTATCGAAGAGTTCATCACCCTGGTGAAGCATTTTGAGAACGTCGCCGATATCATCGAACTCAACCTCTCCTGCCCCCATGCCGCCGGAGGTTATGGAATGGCCATCGGCACGGATCCCGAAATTGTTTTCAGCTACCTCAAAAAAATCAGAAACGTCACCGATGCCCTTCTATTTCCTAAACTGACCCCCAATGTGGATTCCATTTCGGAAATCGCCCTGGCCGCTGTCCGCGGGGGAGCCGATGGAATAACAGCTGTCAACACCGTGGGGCTCCGGCGGTACATCGAACCGGTTTCCGGAGAACCTCTGCTGCTGAATAAGAGCGGTAACCGGGGAGGCATGTCCGGGGCCTGGAGAAAGTCTCTGAAATCCGCCGGGCCCTGGGAACGCAGATCCCGATCATCGGAATGGGAGGTATTGAAACCGGAGGGGACGTGAAGAACATGATGGATGCCGGGGCGGATTTCGTCGGTATCGGTTCCCTTTTCGCTTCGGTTCACCCGGATGACTGGAAGGATTTCTTCCCGGCTCTGAAAGAAGATGCCCTCAGGGGCGATGATAATTCCCCGGCCTGGCGCAGCAGGTCAGAAAAAATGAAATACCAGCCCCGCCGGGTGAAGAACATTCAGGACCTGCCCGGTGATGTCAGGGTTCTGGAACTCGACGGGAGCCTCCCTTTCAAGGCCGGAGAATTTGTGTTCCTCTACATCCCCGGAACCGGGGAAAAGCCCTTTGCCGTCATGAAAAGCTCACCGCCGACTTTCATGATCAGAAAAAGAGGTGCCTTCACATCCGGGGTTATGGAACTTGAGAAGGAATCGTTGATTTTCACCCGGGGAAGCTACGGGAAAGAATCTCCGGGAACAGATAAAAAGAATGTTTTCATCGCTGCCGGAGGCCTTGGGGAGGATGTGTATCTTTCGGTTGAAACTCCCACCCGCTGCGGAGTGGGTCTCTGCGGCGAATGCGAATGCGGCGGGCATCTCACATGCCGGGAGGGAACCTTCTTCACATACAGTTATCTCAAAGGTTTAAGCCCGGATATCGGGGATCTGATCCATGAGGATTGACCCCCATGTCCACCTCCGTGATGGTGATTCAGAAAGCCATAAGGAAACTCTGTCCCACGGCTTTCTCACTGCCTGGAAGTCGGGACTGTCCGCTGTTTTTGAAATGCCCAACACCAGCCCGCCACTTACATCGGGGGACACAGTCAGGGCAAGAATCACCGCCGCCGATGATGCACTGAAAACACTGGGGATACCTCTTTTTCACGGAATCCTCGGGGGTATGACAGCAGAGGAAAAACAGATTGCCGAAGCGGTGTCCCTCTGGAAAGAACTGTTCCCCAGGGTTGCCGGACTGAAAATGTTCGCAGGCCACTCCACCGGGGATATGGGAATCATCCGGGAGGAGGATCAGGCCGGGGTGTACAGGGCTCTGGCCCGGGAGAACTTCACCGGGGTTCTCATGCTCCACTGTGAGAAGCCGGGACTTCTGAAACCCGGACTCTTCAGCCCGGAGCGGCCCGAATCCCATCTGGAGTCCAGACCCCCGGAAGCGGAAGTGGAATCCATACGGGATCAGCTGAACATGGCCCGGGCGGCAGGCTTCAGAGGGACCCTCCACATCTGCCATATCTCTGTTCCCGAGGGACTTGAGCTTATTGAGGAAAGCAGGGAACACCTGCCCTGCCCCGTCACCTGCGGAATCACCCCTCATCATGCCCTGCCCTCTGTGGATGACATGAAGAAAAAAGACGGGATACTGCTGAAGGTGAACCCGCCCCTGCGCTCTGAAAAGATGAGAAAAAAAATGTTCCAGGCTCTGCTGGAAGAACGGATAGACTGGATTGAAACCTGTCATGACCACTCTCCTGCAGATATGAAGAAGAGATCACCAGATTGTCTGTACTTCTTTATAGGCTGAAATCATTGAATCAATAGTCAGAATTGGAATCCTCTCAACGATTGATTGCCCTATCAGAAGTCTGTCAAATGGATCCTTGTGACGATTTTCAAGATCGTTCACCTTACAGGTATGTTCCATCTGAATAGGCAAAAAATGAAAGTTATTCTTGTGGAGTTGATCTGTAAAAAACGGCAGCAACGGCTTCGGGGCTGTAAGTTTGCCCAACTGGTCTTTTATTGCAATCTCCCAGGTGGATACGGCACTTAAATATATTTTATTATTTGAATCAGCAATAACTTTACGGGCCGTTTCCGATAGTTTTTCGCTGTTATCAATCCACCACAGAAAAGCATGGGTATCCAGAATTACGGTCACTTAGGTGAAAAACTCCATAAAATCATCTTCCATGGGGGAAAGGATACTTTCATGCTCGACAATTTCACCCTTTCCCTGTCCAGGTACTCGAGGTACTGGTGTGTCGTTGATCGGTACAAGCCTTGCAATAGGCTTTCCAGCCTTGGCTATGATGACTTCATTTCCGGAGAGAGCTTTTTCCAGCAGTTTTGAAAAATGAGTTTTTGCCGCATGAATATTTTCCTGAATAACCATTTACTTACCCTACTCCTTCAATATCACTATTTTAAACGACTTAGTCAAGTGACTTAGTCTATTAGAAAAAGATCCAAATTGCATTTCGTCTGAATGTATTATTAATGCTACAATCCCCCCATGGACAGACGTGAATCAACTGTAGATCTGGCCGCAACAGCCATGGGCAGAACACCCGGAACCCTCATTATCCGAAACGGAATACTGGTGAATGTTCTCACCGGCCGCCTGGAAGAAAATACCGATATCATCGTAATCGGCAGCACAATCGCCCTGATGGGGGATGCCTCTTCCCACCCCGTTGGTGAAGATACTGAAGTGATTGATGCCCGGGGGAGGTACATCCTCCCGGGACTCATCGACAGCCACATGCACGTGGAAAGCACCATGGTGGACCTGCCCTCCTTCGCCGCAGGCATACTTCCCCACGGAACCACAACCATCTGCCCGGACAACCATGAAATCACCAATGTCTTCGGCCTGAAGGCTGTGGAACTTTTTAAACTGACCTCGGAACAACTCCCCCTGAAGGTGTACCCGGCCATGCCGGTCTGCGTGCCCTCCCTGCCGGGGATGGAGGATGCCGGGGCATCCATCACCGCCGGAGATGTAAGGGAGGCCTATGAAAAGGGCTGGGCGGAACTCCAGGGTGAGCAGATGAACTTCCCGGGAATGATCTACGGCGATCCTGAGGTTCACGCCGTCACCGCCGAAGGGCTGAATGCCGGTAAAGTGCTCACCGGCCATTTTCCCTCCCCGGAAGATCGCCGGGGACTGAACGCCTTCATCGCCTGCGGAATCACCGCCTGCCATGAGAGCACCCGGGCCGATGAGGCTCTGGAGAAAGCCTCCCGGGGGATGTACGCCCAGCTGCGATACGGATCGGCCTGGCTGGACCTGCCCAACCTGGTTCCCGCCATACTGGAGAACCCGGATATGGACACCCGGATGTTCACCCTGGTAACCGACGATGTCACACCCTCCACCATTGTGAAGGAAGGACATCTGGTCCGGGTG
>Ga0256913_10000969_pt1 | contig 14922 bp, 10 predicted proteins | sample Axial_MatmetaG_FD_185970 | JGI IMG/M metagenome (GOLD analysis project Ga0256913, IMG submission 185970) | Deep-sea worm associated microbial mat communities from Axial Seamount, Juan de Fuca Ridge, Pacific Ocean - Axial_Mat | ecosystem: Environmental > Aquatic > Marine > Oceanic > Microbial...
AGCAGCTACAACTCCAACAGTAACATCGGGTTCTATTGAGAGTATTACTACTACAACTTTTAAAGTAAATGATTCTGAGGTTTCTGATGATGGAGGTGCTGATATTGATGATTATGGAGTTTATGTAGATGCAAATAATCCTCCTACAACAAAAGATCAAACAGGTACTAGTGGTACAACTCCAATTGTTTATGATAATATATTTACAGGAGGAAGTGCTGGGCATACTTATTATGCACAAGCTTATGCTCATAATTCAGAAGGAGAGACAAAAGGTGTAGTTAGAACAATAAAAACAACATGTGATGCCCCTACTATTGCCGCTGAAACAGATTTACAGGCAGAAAGTTTTACTGCAAATTGGGCTAGTGTTACTGGAGCTGAAGATTATTCTTTGGATGTTTCTACTCAGTCAGATTTCTCATCTCATGTAGCTGGTTATCCTAAAAATACTGGAAATGTTACGTCGTACAGTGTTGGAAGTTTAAGTCAAGATCAGGATTATTATTATAGAGTTACGGCTTTGAATGATGGTGGTGATGGAGATGATACTGAAAGTGCAAATTCAGGAAAAGAATCATTGCATACCCTAGTATCAGAACCAACTACTCAAGCGACTAATCTTACATGGGAAAAATTAAGTTCAACTTCATTTCGCTTATATTGGGATAATGGTAATGGTGCAGGAAGAATAGCTGTTGTTAAAGTTAATTCTGGAATAACTGACCCTTCTGATGGAACAACATATACTGCAAATAGCAGCTTTGGAAGTGGCTCTGATATTGGTGGAGGCTCTTATGTTGTTTATGATGGTAGCTCTAAGGCTACTTCTGTAGATGTAACAAATCTTGTAGATGACGGAACAGAATATTATATTAAGGTTTATGAATATAATGGCTCTGCTGATAAAACAAATTATAATACTACTGCTACTGGTGGTGACAACTACGGGAAAACAACTTTGCCTGTTAGTTTATTAAGTTTTAGTGCAAAATCAGTAAATGATAATGTTCTTATTAGTTGGGAAACTGCTAGTGAATTAAATAATGACTATTTTATTGTTGAGCGTTCATTAGATGGTGAGAATTTTAATGAGATTGCTAGTATTGAAGGGTCTGGTAATAGTAATATCTTACTATCTTATGAATTTGTTGATAAACAAGAGCTTAATGGAGTAGTTTATTATAGGCTAACTCAATTTGATTATGATGGTAAGAGTACAGTCTTTAATATGATTTCTATTAATATCGATAATAAAGATAAAACTATTGAAACGGTATTTGTAGATAATAAGTTATTATCCATAGATTTAAACATTAATACTAAAGCTAGTGTTAGTTTGGTTGATGCTAATGGTAAAGTTTCACAAATGGTAATATTGCCATCTGAAGGTAAAAGAAACCTTAAGTTTGATATGAATACTCTTAGTAGAGGCGTTTACTTTATCATTGTGGATGATGGAGATAATATTTCTAGTAGAAAGTTTGTTTATTAGAGCAATAATACAGATATTAACAAAGCCAATTATTTGAGAGAGTAATTGGCTTTGTTGTTAGTATTTCAATGGTTTGCAATAAGAAAAGCTAGCATCTTGACAGGGGTAGAAAACCTATCAATTTATCGAATAACTCTAACTGTCGCAGGTTGGTAACTTACCAATTTTTACATTCTCCCTCCCAAAACTACACTCATCTTATAATGTTCAATGGAGCCATTTAGGTTAACCTGTTCAACATATATAATATAAATACCAATATTGGCTTTATTACCATTATTATCTATTCCGTCCCATATTTGCAGTCCTTCTGCTTCTAATAATATTCCATTACTTAGGTTTCTAATAAGCCTACCTCTAGAGTCATATATACTTATATTTGCTGTATAGCCACCTTCTGTAAGTTTATATTTTATTTCAAGATAATCATCATAACCATCATTGTCAGGAGAGAATATTTCTGGATTAATACTCCATTGGCTTTCACTTGTTAATCCATCTGATTTTTGACTATTCTCATAAGTTGGTGTTCCTCCAAAGCCTTCTGCATTTTTACCAGGAATAGCAGATGAACGCCAGTTTGATTTATCAAAAGAGGATACTTTATAGTTAATTCTTTCTAAACTTATTCCTTCAGGCTTATTCAATAGAGCATAATGCATTTCCTCATCATAATTCATAGCATCAATAGTTTGCAACGAATTAGTAAGAAGATAGATGTTACCTGCAGTATTGCTCATAGATGGCATAGACTCCACTTCTATTAGTTTATCTATATTCTCTACATAATATTGTTGCTTTATGCTATTATTTGAGGTGCTTAGGATATATAAGTTATCAGGAAAAATTTGATATCCATCTTTAGATATTTCTTTGACATTATCATAATTATTATCATCATAATTCCAATTCGCTAGACGCAGAAACTTAAGGTCAATTATTTTATCACTATTATTATATAGCTCAATGTAATCTACTCCATTATCTCTAGGGTTAAACAATACCTCATTTATCAATATATCATTACTATCAGGAATTTCCGGTATTCCAAATTCTGCTGTTAACTTAGTATTGTTTTTAATTCCTCCACAACTTGCAATCCCGGTGTCAATAGTTAGTGTATATATTGTACCAAGTTGAAGAGGGTTCACTAGTTTGAGTGTAAATGATTTGTAATCGTAATATGAAGCAGTTATTTCAATTGGTTTTCCAATGGAATTTGAAATTGAATAAAGCTTAGTGCTTTTTGCTAGAGTTGAATCCATTGATTTATTGAAAAAGACTTTTAAACTAGATATATTAAGGACTACAACTTTTTCAATCTCAGGTTTCTTATTATCAATATTAATTGCATCAATGCTATTCATAGAACCTGGTGTTCCTCCTGATAAAGATATAGAAGCTGCCCAATTATCTGCTTCCATACAGTATGAATTTGGATCAATCTGTTCCAAAGACCAGCCACCTTCAGCCTTTACCCCATTATTATACCAATTAGTATTATAGTTGATATAGTGCATTAGCTCATTTGTATTTGTTTTTAGAGTTAAGCTAGTACCTGAGTTTTTTAAGGAAAAAGAAGAAAGGCCGATAAATGAACCATAGCTTGATAAAATGGATTCATTGTCTTCATGACCAATAATAACAAATGAATCTGGTAGAATTTTACCATATGGTATTACTTTATCAGAATTACCAATTCTTAAAATCCAATCTTTCAATTCTACAGCTAGACCTGTTTTATTATATAGCTCAATATATTCTGCATCAGGAAGTCCAACTTGTGGTGACGGGTCAGCCATTATTTCATTTATTACAATATCTCCTTGTATTATGTTATACCACATAAAAGGATAAAAAGAATTATCCATTGTATTTCCATTCTTATCTTCCACGTCTTTTATTTCTAAAATATAAGGTTGAGCATATGTAAACCCACTATTAAAGTATAATTCTACTATGGAAGAATCTGAATTAAGTCGATTAGCAGTATTTGGATGTCCTAGTCCATTATTTACTGTGTAGTTTTGTATTTCCTCGGCACTATTTATCTCAACAGTTTCATTAAATGTTAACCTTATTTTATTTGAATTCACTACTTCTATTTTGGTTACCTCTGGCGGAATAGTGTCATATTGTATTGCTCCAACTACAAAGTCATTGAAATAGAACTTTGTAGCATTGCTTGAAGTATGCTTGCAGAAAATACCGAAATAGGAACAACTATTATATGTATTATCAGTAACAGAGCCTTCAAAAATAAAGTTTGTACCACCTTGATCATCAGCAAATAAATCCCACTTTCCATTGGCATTACATATGACCTTAATTCTGAGTTTATTAGTTGAATTTCCTGTATTTGCAATACTTCCAGTAATAATTTCTGTTAAGTTTGTTCCATCCTGACGCCATAGAGAAATATTATCATCAGTGCCCCCAACTTGTACAAAATAGCCATTTAAAGCAGCTGTTAAGTTGCTATGATTTGATGCTAAATACACTCTTGAATGATTATTGGCGGAAGAGTTGAAAGATTGTTTTACATAAAAACGCCATTCTGTATTTTTAATTATAGAACTTGATGTATATAGATAAGCAGTATCAGTTCCTGTTGACTTTAAATGTAGGTAGAAGAGAGAGTTAACTTCAAATTTAGTTTCATCACCAAGCCAGCTAGGGTTTTGAGTAAAATTACCATCAGAAAAGTCATCTTGAAATTGTGCAATTAGACTTATGAACGGTAGGAAAATAAAGAGAGAAAGAATAAAAGTTAGTTTCATAAAGATACAAATAAGAAAAAAATTATTAAACAAAAATAGTAATACTTTTGCCAATATTACGATTAATAAATTTCAAATTTATATTATGAGAATAGCAGTAGCAGGAGCAACAGGTTTAGTAGGCAGAAAAATGATAGAAGTACTTGCTGAACTAATGCCACTTGACGTTGAATTAGTCTTAGGAGCATCCAATAGATCAGAGGGAAAAGAATTAAGCTTTAGAGGCAATACAATAAAAATTCTTTCAATGCAAGGTCTTTTAGAAAGCAAATCAGATATTGTTTTGTTTAGTGCAGGAGGTGATGTATCTAGAGAATGGGCTCAGAAATTTGCTGACGAAGGTTGTTATGTTATTGATAATTCTTCTGCTTGGAGAATGGATAATAATATTCCATTGGTTGTACCGGAGATAAATGCTAAGCTAATAAATTCAGAAACTAAGATAATAGCTAATCCAAACTGTTCGACGGTTCAGTTGGTTTTAGCAATTAAGCCTTTGCAACATATTTATGGAATTAAAAGGTTAGTTATTTCAACATATCAATCGGTAACTGGCTCAGGAATTAAGGGAAATAGGCAGTTGGAAGAGGAAAGAAAAGGAGAGGAAGCTTCTGACCGAGTTTATCCTCATCAAATAGATATGAATATTATTCCTCAAGGAGGTGATTTTCTTGAAAATGATTATACAACTGAAGAAATGAAGCTTGTACATGAAACAAGGAAAATATTAGCAGCCCCTGAGATTGCAATTACAGCGACTGTAGTACGGGTTCCCGTTACCGGAGGACATTCGGAATCTGTTAATATCGAATTTGAGAAAGAGTATGATATTAATGAGGCAAAAAAGTTAATTGGTATGATGCCCGGAGTTGTGCTGCTAGACCTTCCTGCTGCTAGTTTATATCCAATGCCTAAGATTGCAGAAGGTAAGAACCAAGTATTTGTTGGTAGAGTTAGGAGAGACGAAAGTGTAGAAAATGGCCTTAATATGTGGATAGTTGCTGATAATCTGCGTAAAGGTGCTGCAACAAATGCTGTTCAGATTGCTCTTTATATAATGAATAATGTTTTAAATAAATAGGGGTAAATAATTATTTTGTTAGTGGGTTTACTATTTTGATATTCAGTATTATATGCTAATTATTATTAGTTAATACTATTTATAATTGTTTCTCACACCAACCTTTTTAGTACTTTTGATGTCTTAGAATAGTCTGTTTGTTTTTTAATATTAAAAACAAGCATTACGTAATTTTTTTGAGTATTAAATTGTATTATGTCATCAGATTCTACATCTATAAGTGTTAGGCAACCTTTTCTGAAATCTATTATCTCAGAGAAGAAGGTTATACTTAGCATTGAAGAACAAATTATAGAAGGATGTATTGTTGGAGACAGAAAAGCTCAAAAACTTCTCTACGATCGTTATTCACCCACTATGTTAGGAATATGTTTGCGTTATAGTAAATCTTCAGAAGAAGCGGAGGATATTATGCAAGATGGCTTTATTAAAGTTTTTAAGTATATTGAATCCTTTCGCCGTCAAGGTTCTTTCGAAGGATGGATTAAGCGAATAATGGTGAATACAGCATTAAACTATTATCATAAAAGTCAGAAAAATCTTCATAAAAACATTGAAGATATTAATGAAAATAAGATTTTAGACCTAGATGATGACCCACCTAAGAAGCTTCCTTTTACGCAATTGGAAATGCTTGAAGCTATAAGATCTCTCCCCGAAGGATATGGTGTAATTTTTAATCTTTATGTTTTTGAAAAATATAAACATAGAGAAATTGCAGAAATGTTAAAAATTTCTGTTAATACTTCTAAATCGCAATTGTCGAAAGCTAGAAATTACTTACAACGAGGATTAGCAGCAATTGCTGAAAAGAAGAATAACTATTAAGAATGAGTGATAATTTTAATATTGACGAATTATTTGAGGACTCTCTAGGAGGCATGAAACAAAAGCCAAAAGAGATGTCGTGGGATAATATTGAGCAGGAATTGGATTCGTCAACTCCTTCTGAAACTCAATTTGATAATATGGTAGCAGCCTCTATGGCTGGTTTTAGTGCTAAACCTAGTGCAACTGCTTGGAATGGGATTAATGATAAGCTTGATGATATTGATAATCTAAATAAAGATTTTGATACTAAGGTTGAAGAATCAATGAATAATATGTATCCTCAGGCATCAAGATCAGTATGGTCAAATATTGAGCAAGAACTTGACGCAATGGATGCTTATAGAATAGCAGAGCGTAAAAAGTTTATTTCTTGGTTCTCTGCAGCAGGAGCTGTTGCCGCTGTTTTTATTTATTTTATGTTGCAAATTCAGCCAAATATTAATTTTAGAAATAAGCAAAGTCAATTAATTAATAAATCATCAATTGATAATTCAACTATTACATCAACTAATAACAGTGCTATTGTTGCAAAGAATGAGAGCAATAGTGAGAATATCAATAGTTTTAAGTCTGTAACTTTAGAGGCATGTATCGCGGAAAATACAGCTTCAGAGAGTGTAACTAATAATGTAAATATAATAGAAAATGAGAATTTGGCTTTAAACTCTTTGAAACAAAGTTCTAAAAATATTGAAGCAGAAAAGGCTTATAATGATGAGGTTATTGAGCATAACGCTGTTGTTGATAGGGAAATAGTAGACTATTCTAATAATAGTTTTAATAGTATTATTAATGATAAAATGAGTAATAATAACTTATTTAATAATGATAAGCATTTAAATATAGCAGCTTCCAATCCAACATCTTTTCAGAATCTTCCAAGTATCAGATCAATAAAAGCTTCTACTGGGTTCTCATTTGATTTATTTGGTGGTCCTGAGTTTATTCATTCACCAAATGAGATTACATTTAATGAAGGTGGTAATATTTTCATAGAGAAGAAATCGGCTTATATTAAGGATTATAGTTTTGGAGCTAATATTAAGTATCATTATAATAATATGTTTATACAGTCTGGATTAGTTTATAGTAATTTTGGAGATGTATTTAGCCTTAATCAAGAGAATGAGATTCATGATACTAGTGGAGGTTATTATACATATAATATTAATACCTATTATACTTACGATACTTTAGGGTGGGATGATGATCCTTTGCAGCCAGGTGTCTTAGTCCCAGTTCTTAGTTCCAATTTGCATACCGATACAGTCATAACTGGTTGGAATTCTTCTGATAGTCTTTGTTATGAGAATGAATTGGCAATTGCTGAAACAAGATATAGATATATAGAGATTCCGTTAATGTTTGGATATCAATTAGCTTATAAAGATTGGGGGTTCTTGGTTTCAGCAGGTGCTTCTTATGGATTTAAGGTTGCTGATAAGGCTGAGTATACTAGCAGTAATAAACTGTCGGATCTAGATAGGTTGTCATCACCATATTCAGACTCGAATATTAATGGTATAGTAAGCCTAGGTTTATCTTATGCAATTAGTGATAAAATTTCTGTAGTTTTGCAGCCTACTTATAAAACTAACTTAACAGGGTTTACTGCTCAATCTACTAGATACCATAGTTTTTCTATACGTTGTGGTATTAATGTAAAACTATAATACTGAATGACAAAACATATCCCAAAATATATTAAAGTATCTATTGCTTTTCTATTACTATTTTTTTCTGTAAATAGTAATGCACAAATCTATTTATCTGGAATTGTTAGTGATAATATAACTAATACGGGAGTACCAGGACATACTGTGTATATAAGTACAGATTCAACTAATCAACAAGTATACTTCTATGCTGATACTATACAGACCGATGGACAAGGTGTATTTATTGATACAGTGAGCCCGCCTAGTGGGTTATTAGTTAAATACTATGTTTCTACTTTTGACTGTAATCAAGTTTTGCATAAAGATTCAATTTACTCTGTTTATCCTTTGCCTATTAATATTGGTATTTGTACGAGTGGAATAAATATGTGTTTAGCTGATTTTGTGGCTTATCCAGACACTTCTAATTCTCAACTGATACATTTCTACAATATTTCTTCATCAAATATTACCTCAAGTATGTGGAATTTTGGTGATGGAAGTATTTCCTCGCAGCAGCATCCAATACATATATATAATTATGGTACTTACCAAGTTTGTTTAAGTGTTGACGATTCGGTTTCAGGATGTAGTCATACGTATTGTGATAGCTTGAAGGTATCACCAGTAATGGATTGTGATAATAGTATTGCATTTAGTAAGTTAACTTCTAAGAAGTTCTCCTTTACAGGTAGTGTAAATGGGCTTTATCCAACTCTTTATAATTGGGATTTTGGTGATGGAAGTATAGCAAATGGTAAAACTGTTATTCATGAGTATTTGCAGCCAGGCTTTTATAATGTTTCACTTGTTAGCACATCTATTCATCCTCAAACTATGGATACATGTATGTCTAGTTCTGTGGAAATAGTACATGCTACTGGAGATCCAACAGCTGGTGTCTGGGGTCAAGTTTTTGCGGATTCTTTAGAGATAGATTATGCAATGGTATATCTATACTCTTTTGATGGAGTAAATCTTGAACTGACATTGCTTGATTCAACAAATGTAATTAATAATGATACAATAGGTTTAGGTAGCTATTATGAATTCTCTAGCTTAGAATATGGTAAGTATGTAACATATCTGAAATTAATGCCAAATTCGTCGTTTTATCATTCTTACGCACCAGCATATTCAGGAAATACTATTTATTGGAATGATTCTTACGTGTTTGAGTTAAATCAAGTTAGTACTGCTATGCCAATAAATTTGACTCATATTTATCCTTTAAATGGAAGCTCATCAATATCAGGAAATGCTTATGAAGGATCCAAAGCAAGTCCAGGAGACCCTAAGGCGGATATTCCTATTTATTTATTGGATGGAAATAATTCTGTAATTGATTTTGCTTTTACACTTGCTGATGGTAGTTTCTCTTTCGATAGTTTAACTATTCAGAATTATTATGTCTATTCTGATGTAATTAATCATGAAATATTTCCTGCTAGGATAGAGATATCATCTGATAATGAACATATTAATAATGTAAATGTTTATATAAGTCAAAGCACTGTTACGTCAATATCTGAGGATGATATTTATATTTTTAAAGTCTTTCCAAAACCTGCAGATCAGTATTTAAATATTCACTTTGCTTCTGAAGAGATTAGGGATATTGAGTTTAGTGTGGTAAATATCCTTGGGCAAAATATGCTTTCATACCATCCAAATAATATTAATGAAGTTAATCCTAAATTTAAGATTGATATTTCTACATTAACTAATGGCGTTTACTTTCTTCAAATTAGAATAGGGAATGATTATTCTCATATTGAAAAGATAATTATTTCTAAATAATTTCAGGATATTTCATTTATACTTCTTGTGGTTTTTCAAAAAAGAAAAACAATTACCTTTGCATTCAATTAAAATTCTATAAATGAGTAAACCACTAATTTTAGTTACTAATGATGATGGAATAACAGCTCCTGGTATTCGTTATTTAATTAGTATTATGCAAGAAATAGGTGATGTTGTGGTCGTTGGTCCTGAAACGCCTCAATCTGCAAAAAGTCATGCAATTACAATAGTAACACCCCTGCACTATAAAACAATAGTGAAAACCAATAATTATCAAGAATATAGTCTAAATGGGACACCAGTTGATTGTGTTAAGTTTGCAATTCATCAGTTAATGGATAGAAAACCAGATATAGTTGTTTCTGGTATTAACCATGGTTCAAATGCTTCAATAAATATAATTTATAGTGGCACTATGGCTGCTGCTACTGAGGCTGCCATGGGCGGAATACCTGGAATTGGATTTTCAATTCTTGATTATGCTGAAGATGCTGATTTTAGTTATTCAAGAAACTATATTAAACAAATTGTGTTGAAAGTTCTAAGTGAAGGTTTGGCTCCTAATATGGCATTAAACGTTAATTTTCCAAAGGATAATGGTGAGAATTATAAGGGATTGAAAGTTTGTAGGCAAGCAAAAGCATATTGGAAAGAGGATTTTGATGAACGATTAGATCCAAGGACTGGGAAACCATATTATTGGTTAAAGGGTACATTTACTGTACACGAAGATGAGAACACAACAGATGAATGGGCATTGAAGAATTATTATGTTTCTATGGTTCCTATTCAGTTTGATTTTACAGCATATAATGAAATAGACAAATTAAAAAATTGGGAGGATTTATAATGAATTGGTTTAAAAAGGACTCTTTAATTCTTTGTGTTAGCTTATCGCTAATTTCACCATTAGTTGTATACTATATACTGTCATTTCTAGTAGGAGAAACTAGTGCTATTCTGACAAATGGTATTCCCCTTATTCAAGAGCATAATATAATATTGGTAAGCATATTTCTGAATATGATTATTTTCCATAGATTCATTCATAAAGATAAATATGATATGGCAGGAAGAGGAGTTATGGTGGTAACTTTTGTTATGACTATTATATATTTTGGATGGCGATTTAAAGATTTCATTGCATAGCATTATTTGATGAAATACTTTATAATAGTTGGAGAAGCGTCAGGAGATTTGCATGGAGCAAATCTTATAAAAGAGATATTTGCTAAAGATAAGGATGCAGAATTTCAATTTTGGGGTGGCGACCAAATGATTCAAGCTGCGGGAAAGAGTGCAAATAAACATATCAAGGAATTAGCTATTATGGGTTTCTTGGAAGTAATTGTTAAGCTTTCTAGTATTAGGCAGAATTTCATTAAATGCAAACAACAAATTATTGATTTTAATCCAGATGCTTTAATAATGATTGATTATCCCGGCTTTAATCTCAGGATAGCACCTTTTGCAAAACAAAATAATATTAAAACATTCTATTATATTTCTCCAAAAGTATGGGCTTGGAAGCAAAAGCGTGTATATAAGATTAAAAAGTATATTGATGTTCTGTTTACTATTCTACCATTTGAAACAGAATACTATAAGCAGTTCGATTATAAAGTAAACTATGTGGGAAATCCACTAATGGATGCTATTGATAGCCATAAGAAGAAAGATGCTTTAAAAATAGAAAGCAAATCAGGAAAACCGATAATTGCTATTCTGCCAGGGAGTAGAGATCAAGAAATTAAGCGATTACTGCCTTTGATGATAGAGTTGGCAGATTCTTACGATAATTATGAATTTATTATTGCCGGAGCACCTAATTTTGATAAAAACTATTATTCTCAATTCTATAAAAAGAAGGAGTATAGATTGTTATTTGATGAAACCTATTCAATATTAGAATCTGCAGAAGCAGCAATAGTAACTTCAGGTACTGCAACTTTAGAAACCGCTCTTTTTAATGTTCCGCAAGTAGTATGTTATAAGGCAAATGAAGCTTCATATCAAATAGGTAAAAGACTAGTTAAAGTAAAATATATGTCCTTGGTTAACCTTATTCTGAATAGAGAAACAGTTGCTGAACTATTACAAGACGAATACAATATTGATAGGCTTACCAAAGAGTTTAACGATATTATTGAAGGAGGAAGTAAGCGCCATAAGATATTGTAGATTATAAAGAGCTACATATGAAAGTTGGTGAAGCAGGAGCTTCAAAGAGAGTAGCTGAAGGTATTATAAATGGTATCAAGAAAAAAGAGGTTTAAATGAAAATAAAACTACTTTATATATTTCTATTTATTCAGATTATAGCAATTAAACCGGTATTTTCTGTTTATCTTGATATCAATATTTATAATGCCTTTGAAGTAAATTCAATTGATTTTAGCCCTATTTCAGGAAAATATATACTAGAAGCTGATGAGAAGATTCTAAATAGTTTTCACAAGGGAGAGATAGTAAATATTACTCCACTGAGAGATTCGGTATTATTACAAATGAATCATAGAAATATTGGAATTTATAAAGAGATAAGTCTTTATGGAAGGGGTTTTCTTAATGCCTTTGGGCTGAGTAATGTTAGTGACAAGCTCCCTCATAGGTATTATGATGATCATTTAAGAGTGAGAGTTGTTGATGGTAAGTTGCAATTGATAAATAATGTAGATTTAGAACATTATGTGGCAGGAGTTGTACAGTCGGAAGGAGGAGGTAGTAGCGATGACATACAGTTTTTCTTTGTGCAATCTATCTCCTGTAGAACATATGCTTTGGTTAATTACTTGAAACATACTGTTGATGGTTATAACCTATGCGATGAAGTACATTGTCAGTATTATACAGGTAGATGTCAAAATTCGGATATTACTAGGGCTGTGGCTAGAACAAGTGGAGAAGTGATAGTGGATTCAAATTTTAGAATGATTTCGGCAGCATTTCACTCTAATTGTGGAGGCGAGACTGTAAATTCAGAAGATGTATGGTCATTACCAACTCCTTATTTGAAGTCAAGAGAAGATAGTTTTTGTCTTTCAATGTCGAAAGCAAAGTGGGAAGTCATACTTCCAAAAGATAGTTTTATTAATACTTTAGATAGAGCTTTTAATTTTCCAGTTAATGACTCAATAATTCTTGATAGTGCATTAAATTATAAACAAGAACATAGAAATGTGTATTTCACAAATCATATTCACTTAAAATATATGCGTAGAGAGTTTCATTTGCGGTCAACTTTCTTCGAAACAGAAATAAAAGGCGATAGTGTGCTTATTCATGGAAGAGGTTTTGGACATGGTGTTGGTTTATGCCAACAAGGAGCCATAAAAATGGCTGAGTTAGGCTACGATTATCACCAAATAATAAACTATTATTATAAAAATACTAACATTATTCATTTTTCAGAATTAAAGTATGCATTTATGCCACAGTTTTAATAAAGGTGATTTGATTATTTGTTTTTAGATATCATTCGTAAGGATCAAATCGTTTTCCCTTATTCATTATTTTAACCTTTATACTTTTTCCTTGTTAAGTTCCCCACCCATCCCTATCCAAACTGCGATATTGAATTGCTTCGGCAAGATGTTCGTTATTAATATTCTCTGAATTATCCAAATCGGCAATTGTACGGCTTACTTTCAGAATTCTATCGTAGGCACGAGCAGAAAGCCCAAGTTTTTCCATTGCCGTTTTCATAAGCTCTTGACCGGAGTCTTCAATTCTACAATATTTCCTTAGTTGTTTTGGCGACATCTGAGCATTGGCAAATATTCCATCATTTTCTTCAAAGCGTCTTTCTTGAATATTTCTTGCAGCAATTACTCTTTTTCTAACTTCAGAACTTTTTTCTGATTTCTTCATTTTCGATAATTCTCTAAAAGGAACAGGAGTAACTTCCACATGTAGATCTATTCTATCCAAAAGTGGTCCTGATATTTTATTTAAGTATTTCTGCACCATTCCGGGGGCACAAACACAAGCTTTTTCAGGATGATTATAATAGCCACAAGGACAAGGATTCATGCTTGTAATAAGCATAAAACTTGCAGGATAATCAACGGTAAATTTAGCTCTTGAAATAGTAATAGAACGATTTTCGATGGGCTGCCGCATTACTTCAAGCACGGTCCTTTTAAATTCAGGAAGTTCATCAAGAAATAAAACACCATGATGAGCCAAAGATATTTCTCCGGGTTGGGGATAAGTTCCACCTCCAACAAGTGCCACATCAGAAATTGTATGATGAGGAGACCGAAAAGGTCTTACAGTTATTAAAGAATCATTATCAGACATCATTCCTGCCACGGAATGGATTTTTGTAGTCTCCAAAGCTTCATGGAGATTCAAAGGGGGAAGAATAGAAGGAAGTCTTTTTGCCAACATAGTTTTACCGGAACCGGGAGGGCCTATCATTATGGCATTATGACCACCGGCAGCGGCTATTTCTAAGGCTCTTTTGATATTCTCTTGTCCTTTTACATCTTCAAAATCAAACTCATAATTATCGAGTCGAGTAAAAAACTCATCTCTGGTATTTATTTCTATTTTTTCTAGCGGAGTATCAATATCAAAAAATTCTATTACCTGAGTAATATTTTCAGCAGCATAAACCTCAAGTTTATCAACTATGGCAGCCTCATTGGCATTACCCTTAGGGAGAATAAGACCCGTAAAACCTTGCTCACGAGCTTCAATAGCAATTGGTAAAGCTCCTTTTATTGGGTTTAAACTTCCATCAAGGCTAAGCTCTCCCATCATCATATATTTTGGAAGCTTTTTGGCATTTATTTGATCTGATGCACCAAGTATGCCAATGGCAATGGGTAAATCATAAGCAGAGCCTTCTTTTCGGATATTTGCCGGAGCCATATTTATTACTGTTTTTCTGCCGGGCATTTTATAGGAGTTATTTACAAGGGCAGCATGTATTCTTTGCTGACTTTCTTTCACTGCTACATCTGGTAAGCCTACAATGTGCATATTTATTCCTTTGCTGATGTTTACTTCTATGGTTATGGTGAGGGCATCTATTCCATGTAGTGCTGCTCCGTAGGTTTTTACTAACATGATTTCCGGGTATAAAGATTGGATTTTTTATTTCTTGTAAAGTCGCTATTATTATTCGCATCGATAACAATAAAATTATCTGCAAATTTAGAGCTGTTTTACGTTCTTTAGTTTTAGCCACGAATACACTCAATAAATATTATATTAGTGCATTCGTAGCTTATAAACTATTTAATTAGTGTTGCAAATAATCTATGC
>Ga0256913_10000970_pt1 | contig 14916 bp, 14 predicted proteins | sample Axial_MatmetaG_FD_185970 | JGI IMG/M metagenome (GOLD analysis project Ga0256913, IMG submission 185970) | Deep-sea worm associated microbial mat communities from Axial Seamount, Juan de Fuca Ridge, Pacific Ocean - Axial_Mat | ecosystem: Environmental > Aquatic > Marine > Oceanic > Microbial...
TTTTAGAAGAGTTAATAGAAAAAGATTCGGTTATAGGCTCTATCAAAGATAGATATGATTTGAACCAAGAGTTTACCGAAGATGATTTTTTAACGCTTATCTACTCAATGGGTTTCATAACCATTAAAGATGAGATTACCTCTGGAGTTTATGAGTTTTCAATTCCAAACTATGTCATCAAAATGCTCTATTTTAACTATTTTGCTGTGCAGATAGGAGAGAGAAACAATTTTAAAATCTCTAACTCTATCGGAAAGATTCTAAAACAGCTACTTTTAGGAGATATAAAACCTTTTGAAAATCAATTAAGTATTGTCATAAAAACTCTATCAAACCGTGACCATGTAGGGTTTAAAGAGAAACATTTTCAGGTTATTAGCTTGGCACTCCTTAGTTTTGCAGATTTCTACTTTATAGAGTCACAACCAGAAAAAGATAACAAATACCCCGATATTTTGCTTGTTGGACGAGATGAAAAAGTACCAAACAACTATCTGTTTGAACTCAAATGGCTCAAAGAGAGAGACAACTATACACAGATAAAAAAAGAGGGAATTACACAAGTTGAAGGGTATTTAAAACTTGATGCCATCAAAAACATTGCCAAGCTTAGAAGCTTTTTACTGATTGGCTCAAAAGATGGGGTGGAGTTTTTGGAGCTTAATAGGTAGAGACATCGGTCTACCCCTACAGATGTTTTAACCTATTCAATTTGTAGGGGTCGACCGATGTGTCGACCCTTGTTTGGTTCAATCGCTCTTTTTCAAATAACTTGACCCTTTCCCTAAAACCTCTCTTTCTTTTTCTCTGTATATTTTATTAATGGTGTATTAGGAAACACACTCTACAATAGGCTCTATTGTGTAGTTTTAAATATAGGTCGCCTAAAAAATACCCTCTATACTTAAAATGTCACCTTGTAAAAAAGAAGATACTTAAAAAGTCTCTTCAGAAAAGGCTTCTTTTGCTATAATCTGATAAAAAAGGAGTTGGTATTTTGGAAGAAAAAGAGGTACATTTAGTTAAAAGAGTCTCTAAAGAGTTGGGGTTGACTTATAAAGAATTAGGGGAAGAAATCGGATATACAGAGAGTAGTTTAAGAAAAGCTGTATCGGATAATAGAACAACTTTACAATTAAAAAAAGCTATTGAACTTTATTTAAAAAATAGAAAACTAGAAGCCGAACAAGAAAAAAATAAAAAAATGGAAAAAATGATGAAAGAATTTATTTCACATTTATTTAGCAGTAACGAGGAAAATATATCTTTATTGGTTGACAAAAAGTGAAATTATTGTTATAATGCCAAATATCAACCCAGTAAAGGCAAAAAGATGGAAGAGAATACCCCAATAGAAGAGCTAATTATTATTAATCCTCATATTATTCAAAAATTTATGCGTCATGGAAAAGATTATGCAAATCTTTTGGCTCTCTATACTTTTTATACCTATCACGCTAAACAGCAAAAGACCAATCAACCACTTGCAACCGATGAGTTTACAAGAAAAGGGATGAATTGGGCGATTGATAGAGTTAAAAAGACCAAAAAGCTCTTAAAAGAGATGAAATTGGTAGAGGTTATTCAAAAAGGTCAATACTCTTATATCAAGTTGCCTTTTATATACACCCAAAGGAAAGTTGGCGAGATTTTGGGGAATATTGCAAACCAAGTAGATAAGATAAAACCAAAAGTAGAGAAGTTGAAAAAAGCTCTTAAACCTTCAAAGTCCAAGGTTTCAGCCCCAAATAAAGAGATTGAGGTGAACCTAAAACCATCAACTCCTACCATGCCACCTCTTTTAAAACAGTGGATTGAGTATTGTGATAAAGAGAGTGTAAAGTACAATAAAAACAACATTAAACATTGGGAAGATAAAGTTAAAAACAGAACAACTATAGAGCAACAGATGGGCATCTATAAAGCTATTGAAAGTGGTTGGAAAAACTTCTATATCACTCCTATAAAAGAGTCAAAAGTTCATAAATTATTGGGTAAAAGCTTGATGATGGAGAAAGATTGCGATACTCTGCTTGATATTATTTATAAAGATAAAAAATATATCTATATCTTTAAAAATATAAGAGTAGTAAGCACAGAACCCCCAATTAAGCTATTTGACAAATATGGATATACCAAAACCGATGTTAAAAAAGCACCCATAATCTCTTCTGTACAGGATAAGATTATGGGGATTATTAAGAGGTTTTAACATAAGTTGTGGGCAGAGACATCGCTCTGCCCCTACGGCTCATTTTGATATTGGGCATGTAGGGGTCGACCCGTGTTTGGTTCAATCGCTCTTTTTCAAATAACTTAAACCTTTTCAGAAAACCTCTTTTCCAAATTTTTATGCTAAAATAGGGCATCCTTCACCACCCACCACAAAACCAAACTTGCATAAAATTTAGATTTTAGCGAAAGACTTCATAATTTTTTTTCGCTATAATAAAGTAAAAAAGAGAGGAGTTAAAAGTTAAAATGTTTACCATACAACCTCAAAACCCATCTATTCAAAAGTATATAACGGATATAGGACAAGAACAGGTAGAATAGATGATTCTTGCTTATTTGGAGATAAAAGCCAAATTTCATAACTCATCAAAAGAAAAAGAGCATGAGTTAAACTATAAAACTTTGGGTATTCGTGATGAGTTGCATAAAAAGTTACTGGCATTAAAATTTTCATCTAAAAAAAATAATAGCAAAATGAGTGAATTAAGAGATGAGTAAGTAGTTGACCAATATTATATTCATTTGGAATCGGCGACTTTAGTCCCGAACAAGGTGAGGCTAAAGCCATCGACTCCAATTTTTTTGAAATTAATTTTGGGTAGATACTTATTTTACTTCTAAAGGAACGAGACAGTAGCTGAAATTGAAGTTTTGACAGCTGTAGAGTTTACTTTGTTGTATATTGATTTGTAGGGTGCAATTGCTCTTAGACCACAAAAAAAAGAAAGTGTGAGTATTCGCTACGAAATATGAGCTAACAGAGGTATTACCAGAAGAGTTTGCTTCTGTGTTGCCTACTATTGAGATGATAGAGAGTGAATTTTTACAGATAGAGGAAAAAAAATGATAATAAGAAAACTATTCAAATTTGAGAATGCACATATTGTGCGAAACTGTTCTACACGGAGATGTAGTGAAAATATACATGGACACTCCTATAAAGTGGAGGTGCTTTTGGAGTCTAACTACCTTGATAATGGGCAGATGGTGTATGATTTTGGGTTGATGAAGTTGACAATAAAAGAGTTGATTGAGGCGTTTGACCACTCCATTGCGTTATGGTCGGGGGATGAGGAGGTTTATGTGGCTGATATGAAAAAACACTCTTCTCGTTGGGTGGAGTTGCCTGTGTCCCCTTCGGCTGAACAGTTTAGTCGGGTGATATTTTTGATGGTGGAACGGGTTTTGGCGTGTACAGGGATGGTTAATGGAGAGCGTGAGGTGAAGCTTCATAGTGTGATTGTACATGAGACGGACACGGGATATGCTCAGGGCTTTAAAGAAGATGCATATAGTGGGTTGATGGGTAACATTGAGCTAGAAAAGATAAAATTCTCAAAACAGGTACAGAGTGAGTGGAGTGATGGGGAGCTTTGGACGAAACTTTTGAAAAAAGAGAAGATGATTAATCCAAATAGGGTATAAAATTGGATTATGTAAAATCAATCTTTAGAAAAAAATAGTATAATCGCATAAAATTATAAAGGATTATAAATGAAAAAATTAACATTGGTATCTGTGGTAGTTGCATCACTATTACTTGTTGGATGTAATGATGATAAAGCTGTAGATACAAAAGTAGCAGTAGTAGAAAAAGTTGAGGTGGCTACTACAGAAAAAAGTGAGAGTTTAACCGACAAAGCAACCAAAGCAGTAGATGCAGTAAAAGAGGTAGCATCATCAGCTGTAACCAAAACATCAGAGGCTGCAACAGAGGTCAAAGAGGCGGTTAAAGAGAAAGCAACGGCGGCAATTGAGTCTTCAAAAGAGGTAGCAAATAACGCTAAAGATGCTGTTGAGAAAAAAGTAGCAGAGGTAAAAGAGGTTGTGGCTGAAAAAGTAGCTGAAGCAAAAGAGGCTGTAACTCCAAAAGAGGTAGTAGTTCCTGCAGCATATGCTGCGTGTGCAGGTTGTCATGGAAAAGATGGTAAACTAAAAGCTCTTGGTAAATCAGCAATCATTGCAGGACAAGCCAAAGCAGACTTGGTGACCAAATTAAATGGGTACAAAGCAGGGACGCTTAATGTATCAGGCATGGGTGCATTGATGAAAGGTCAAGCAGAGAAACTAAGCGATGCAGATATTGAGGCAATCGCTACTTACGTTTCAGGAATATAATATATTTTATTGTGGGTAGAGATACCCACAACTCATTAAAAAATCTACTCTCTAATAAAAAAATCCTCTTTTGTTTCACTACTAAAATCTAATTTTATCGGTATCATTTTGACGGTTTTGTCTTTTTCTAAAAGCTTCATCTCTGTGGTGGTCACTATCATGCCATCAGCTTTTTCTAGGGGTGAGACCATACCTGGTTTTTGGTTGGAGAGGGGGAGAAAAGAGTCTCCATCCCATGCACCTAAAATGACACTGTTTTTTCCTGCTCTAAACGTATATGTTTCACGCATTTTGGTGGTGATAAGACCATGATAGAAGCTTTTGCTTCCCTTTAGTTTAAGGATACTGGGTTTGACAAACATCTCAAAGTTCACCATTCCTGCGAGTGGATTTCCTGGAAGATTAACCACGATACACTCTTTTAATGTTCCAAAGGTGGTAGGTTTTCCTGGTTTAATATTGATGCCTGAGAAGAGAATTTTCATCCCCAATTGGGTAAACGCCTCTTTGGTAAAATCTTTGTCTCCCACAGAGACCCCTCCTGAGGTTAAAATCAAATCGGCATCTTGTGCATTTTTGACAGCTGATTTTAGGGAGGCTAGGGTGTCTCCTGTAGAGTTGATATAGGAGACATCACACCCCAACTCTTTGGCTCTGGCATAAAACATGGGTGCGTTTGAGTTGTAGAGCTGATGGGTCTCTATACGCTCATAGTGGGCTTTTAACTCCTCGCCTGTGCTAAAAATTACTACTTTTGGTTTTCGGTAGACCTCAATGTGGGTGATGCCTTGTGAACTAAGAAGGGCTAGGGTGTAGGCTGTTACTTTGGTATGGGCAAAGAGAAAAGGGGTTTGGCTTTTTATATCTTCACCTTTCCAACGTATCATGGCACTCTCTTTAATACCATTTGGAAGTTTAATTCCTGTGGCTGTTGTCTCCACATTTTCAATGGGAACAATCGCCTCACAAGAACTAGAGGTGGGTGCACCCGTCATGATTTTGACCACTTCTCCTTCTGTAAAGGTCTCCTCTGCTTGGTCTCCTGCGTAGGTAATCTCCTTAATCTTCACCTCTTTTCCTGCATCGGCAAGTTTTACGGCATACCCATCCATCGCAGAGTTATCAAAACGTGGTAGGTCAAAGGAGGCGTGATAATCTTGTGCAACAATTGAGCCAATTGCATTTTCAATGGGAACAATATGTGTACTTTTTGGATGTACAGTTTTGTAAATAACCTCTAATGCTTCATCAATACTAATCATAAATATACCTTACTAATCTGTTATTATTTTATTAAAATATTATAGTATAATTCTTGTAAAAAAAATAGATATATATCTATTGAGGTTGAGGAATTTAAAATGTTCGGTGAATTTGAAGAGATGATTCTCTATCACTCTTTTTTGATAAAAGTGATGTTGGGTATCTTTCTTGTGGGGATGATTATCCCTTTTATAGGGAAAATGTGTTCTACGACCATTAAACGTATGAGAATATATATGTTTTTCTCTCATGGGATGTTATCTATGATAGCATTTACAGGTATGATTGCATTGGTATTTGCAAAAATGTCTTTGGATTTGAGCATGATTTTTATGATAGTCGCTTTTTTGGCACTGATTGGATTGGAGGTGGTCTCCTATCGTAAGATGCTTGGTACAAGAGATGACAAAGAGAGTTGTCAAAAAGAGATGAGGATAACAGCTGTCGTCTACGGGCTTATCAAAATAGCTGTGGTGATGTCACTGGTTATCTCTAAAATCATGGAATATAAGAGTGCAGTACCTATTCCATAAAGAAGCAGGGGTCTCTACGCTTCTTTTAAGAGGGGATGAGCATCGTTATATCTTTAAAGTTCGCCGTCATAGAGAGGGGGAAGTGATTGCATTGCGTAACTTGGAAGATAGTAAAATCTATCACTACAAGATAGGAAGTTTGAATAAAAAAGAGGCACATCTTGTTTTAGAAACTTCTGAAAAATTAGAGATTATGGCTTCAAAAAAACTTCATATTGGATGGTGTTTGATTGACCCAAAGAGTATTGAAAAAGCTCTTCCCTATTTAAATGAGATGGGAGTGGATGCGATTACATTTATTTGGTGTCAACGCACTCAAAAGAGTTTTAAACTGGATACTAATCGTTTGGAAAAAATTCTGCTTAACTCCTCTCAACAGTGTGGAAGAAGCTCCCCACTCAAACTCTCCATTGGTGGCTCTTTGGAGGAGTTTCTGACCAAATATCCCAACAGTTATATGCTAAATTTCTCAGAATATAAGTTGGATAATGGCGTAGATATAGAGACGATGGTTATTGGTTGCGAGGGTGGGTTTACCTCTGAGGAGGTAGCCCTGTTTGATTCTAAAAATATTGTGGGGTTAGAGACCCCTTTGATTTTAAAAAGTGAATCGGCTGTTTGTGCCGTGGCATCTAAGATGCTTTTATAGTCGTCTCTGTTGTAAAGCCTTCAATATCCTCTATAAAAAAAGATATCTCGTCAATCTCTCTCTCTAAACGGTTTTGATTTTGTAGAGAGCTTTTTATCTTGTTGAGTTTGTTCTCTACCAAAAGGGAATACTCCTCTATCTCCATTGTACTGTTACTTATGATGTTGTGCAAATCTCTTTTAATGGTAGCAATCTCACTGGTTAACTCTATAAATGATGGTTCAATTTTGCTTTTTATTTTGGTTGAAACATTGTAACTTAAGAGAGAAATCAGTGTAAGAGAACTCCACGGAACATACCCACGTGTTCTCTCTATGACTCTGTCTATGGTCGCGTCTAGGTTCACTCTCTTTTCATATCGTTCCAATGAAAAGAGAATATTTAAGTCCCTATTTATCTCCAAAATAGCACCCTCTTTTTCTCTCTCATTTTTGGTGGCTTCGGTTATAAAAAAATTAATATGTCTGATAATAAAAGAACGAGCATCTTCAATTACAGAGATAATGGTTCTTTTATATTGTGCTTTTAGTCTCCAAAAAAACACTCTATTGCTCAAAGGGATATTGTTAAGCTCTGAAGCCAAATTTACTCTTAGTATATTAAGTATCTCTTCGATTAGCTGATGTTCAAGCTCAACAAGTCTATTTTGGCTTTTTAGTTTTAGTTTTTGGTTATTGAGTTTCTTTATGGTAGCTAAGTTTTTCTCTATCTTTAAAATTTTATCTCGACTGTTGAGGGATGTTCTAAGCTGAAATTGTAAAGATTTTTTTTGTTTAAATAGTATCTGTTTCTCTTCTATTAAAGAGAGGGATAACTCTTTTTTTAGTGCCTCAAAAGTGTTAATATTGTCTTCAAAAATCTCATCTTTTGCCGTGATAATTCTGCTCCAAAACTCCTCTTCAAATAGCCCAAACCGACTCTCTTTAAACTTCACGTCATCATTTTGTATCTGTGCGACCAACGCTTTTTTGGCAGAGAGATGATGGGTCTCTATCTTTTGTGTAGATGTGCCTTGTAGCAGTTGAAGTTTGGACTCTATATGATAGATTAAATTTGTAATTTCACGCTCAATCTCCTCTTTAGATTTCAATACGAGATTATCTTCATTGATGAGTGTATCATATTTGTTTAAGACAATAAACCTCTTGTTGGTCTGAATCCGAAGAAGCATCTCTTTGACAAAATGGTATTCACTCTTTTTTATACCTTGGGAGATGTCCAGTAGTAAAATGGTAGCATCAGATTGGCTAATGGTCTCTTTTAAAAGAGGTATAATATAGGACTCATTCATGGTAGAAAAACCAGGGGTATCATAGAGTTCAATCCCCTTTTTTAGATTTTCATTGGGTAAGGTTATGACGGATTGAAGTGTTTTACTTATCTCATCATCAGCACTCTCTAAGATGTTATGGTTCTCGTGTTGTATCTGCTCTTTTATCTCTAAAAGACTCTGTTTTTTAACCCCATTAATTGAAAAATCTTTACCATATTTGATATTGAAAATTTTAGCTGTAGTCTCACCAATGGTTGATTCTAAAATAGGCTCTCCAAAGACCAATGCGTTTAAAAATGTACTTTTCCCACTGCTCACCTCGGAGAGAATAGAGATATTAATGGTCTCTCTTTGAAATTTTGCGAGTAGACCGTTTAACTCCAATTTCATGTTATCAATATCAAAATTAAATCTTCTATTTAGAGTAAGGATATTAAGATGATTTAAAAATATTTCGACCTCTTGTTTTTTTTTAAATCGTTTTTGATTTAGAATTTCAATTTGATTGATTCCCATTATTTTGCCTTCTATATATTTAAAGTTTTTTTATTTAGAGTTTTTCATTTTGAGTTTTGCTACTTTAGCAGAAAATATAATAAAGATGGGTTGTAGCTTGGAATAAAATAGTTTTTTTTATGATGTCGTTTCAAAAATATCTATCAATGCTCCATAGAAGATTTAAAGGTAACAGCAAAAGTTAAAAGTGATTAAAATTTAATCAATTCAAAGCATTTTAAATATAAAACTAATTATAATAGAGAATGAAAAAAGTTAATTTTATCTCACACTCATCACATATACAAGGTATTATTAAGGGGCTTACGCTTAGTAAATCACTTTTTATCTCCACCATTATCTGGGGTGAACCCTATACAGGAAAGCTGACACTTGTACGTTCACTTTTTCCCAAAGCCAACTGTGTTGATGGTAGGGATTTGGAGTTGGTACAGCATACATTAAAAAACAGTGAAGAGCTGGTTATCTATAATTTTGATGCCATCCCTAATATTCAGATGTTAGATTTGGAAAACAGACGTATTATTGCGATTTCCAATTACGATAAGCTTCCTCTCTCTATTGAGAACAATTTTGCATTTATCTACCATATGCCACCTCTTAGAGAACGACAAGAGGATATTGGCTACTTTTTAAAGAAATTTTCAGATGATATAAAGAGAGACCTCTGTGTTGAGGAGGAGATAGATATCAATCCCAAAAGTCTTGATTTTTCAAAAAACTTTCAATCTTTTAAAATATCTTTACACCGAGAGTTGATTAAAAAAACACTCTCTAAAGATGATATTGAGTCGATACTGTTTGATTATCTCTACACTATGGTTGAGGGAAAAAATGCCTATAGAGAGCATTTAAGTCTCTATGAAAAACCACTTATTGAAGCAGGTCTTAAAAAATACAAATCACAACTGAAACTCTCAGAGGTCTTAGGACTTAACCGTAACACCTTAAGGAAGAAGATACATGAACACAACATTGACTAGTCTGAAATTTTTATTGGACAATAATAATAGTCCTCTTCTTATTTTTTCTAATGATGGAAAGGTAAAATATTTTAATTATAGTGCTGAACTTTTGGTAGGAATCAATATTAGTAAAGAGCTCTTTAAATTGGCAGTTACCTATGCCTCTCAGAGCTTTGGGGCAAGGACAGTTCATCTTGATTTGACTTATGGTACGGATAACTTCTATGCAATTACTGTGTTGTATGAGAGTGAAGATGAACTCTGTATCTATCTATACCGAAAACCTCGTGCCATGATATCTACAGATTTGACACTAGAGGGATACACCAAAACAGATATTAATATTTTGCTTGAAGCCAATATTGAACTCTTTAAGATGAAGTACAATAACAAACTATCACTTTTTACAGACTACAGTCTTCCCGAGCTTCAGATGCAACAAAACAGTTTCTCTTTTCTTCTGCGTAGTATTTTAGAGAAGTGTTATGATGCCAATGAGGTTGATATTGTTTTAAAGATAAAAATTGGTGAGACGATTATGCTTGGAGAGAAAAAGTATCCCATTTTGATGCTAATGGTCAAAGCAGATAAAAAAGCAGAGAGAAGTAATGAGGAGATAGAGAAACTTGCCCTTCAAAATCATATTACAGCCTATTTTCAAAAAGATTTTGTAATTTTGGAGATACCATGTATTCCTGTAAAATAGAGCGTTCTAATTTAGAGAAAACTCCTTTTACATTAAGACTACAGTTTTAAAACCGTTCCCACTTTAGAGTCCCATAAATCTAAATTGGCAGGGAGTATTTTTGGCTCTCTGTTTTGTTGCTTCTGTGTAATCCCTTCGACACCATGGGGGTTATAATCGGTTTTCTCATCTCCAAACTTTACGGTGCGTATCGCCAAATTATCTTTATCTACCGTAATGAGTTTAAATTGCCAAAAGCTACCACTGTCTATTGTCCATGGTTTATCATCATCATTGGTGCGTGTGGGTGCACCCCAACTCCCTTCACCGATATAGGTTGTCCCATACTCCTCATCCACACTAAATCCCTCATCCCCTAGTGGGTTAGGTTTGAGTGGTTTGGTATATTTTACCAAATGTGAATCAGACTCAATTGCCAGTTGTACCCGATGGTTATAAAAGAGTGAAGCCCAATCGCTATATCGTAGTTTCCCCTCATGTTTACTCGCCCGATGAGGTCGAAGTGGTCGATGGTAGGAGATAATTTTCCACCGTTTTCTATCATTTGATAACTCCTTTTCGAGCCATGCTTTTTGAGCATTCCATCGGCTTGGGTCATCTGTTTTAAAATCATAATACCCCACTGATGGCTCTAGTTCTGTATTGAGGGTATATAAAGAGAGTAGAGGAAAATTTATTTTGTAGTAGACATCCTTGTTGGGGACATCAAATAGATTAGAGAGCATCTCTCGGTCTTCATTTTCATGGTTTCCATGTGTTACAATAAGAGGATACATCCTCCCATCACGGCTCTTGGTAAGTTGCCACTCCTCTAACCACTTACTCCACTCTTTGCTGTTTCCATGAGAGGTATAGTCCCCACCATGAGCAATAAAAAGAGGGCGTATTTTGGAAATGAGAATATTCCCCCGTATTCTTCCTCTTGGAATACTCCGAGAGTCCCCCCCTGCCACAAAGGTAAAACTTTGGTTGTTGTGTGGTGCAGTTTTAAAATACATCGTATCACTACAATGCTCCTCCGTACAAACTTTGAAATAGTAACGATTGTTAGGGTGCAATCCTGTTAATCGCACAAAACAGTTTTTCATGCCACGATACTCCACCACCCGATTCGGAGCTGTTTTGTTTTCACGCGTAGAGACCAACCCATAACGAACTTCTCCTTCCCCGTTGTACTGGTTCCACGCAATAGTCATAGTAGAGGTAGGGTCATTATTCCATATCAATCGATACTTATCACTAAAGAGTGAGCTTTTAGACACAGATAACATAGGAGATATTTCTCTCTCTTTGCTGATGCTACACGCACTAAAAATAAGAGGTATTAAAATAAAATTAATAAAATATCTCATTTTTTTCCTTTTGTTTAATTATAGTTGATTAGGTTCTATCTTATTTTTGCTGATTTTTACCTTATATTTTTTTCTCTTCCAAAGCCAGTCTCTAAAGATACTCCCCACGCTCACAAAGCAAAGTAAACTCACAATATTGACAATGGCTCACCTCATCACAACGTGAGGCGACCACATTTTTCATCTCTTTTATCTCTGTAATATGCTCTAGAAGTAGCTTGGTTTTCTCTTGTAGAAGTGTAATGGAGCTTAGGGTGTCATTCCCAAATAGCTCCACAAAAGCCAACTCTATATTTTGATATTTTGATTTTAAAAGCTCATGGTAGATGCTCATCTGAAAATCAGTCAACTTCTCTAAATTTTTGGTTCGGTTTGCCTCTTTGATAGAGCCACTCTTATAGTCCAAAATTAGCGTATGAGTATCAGTTTGGTCAACCCTATCTACGATTCCCTTAAATCGCATCCCTGCTATCTCTCCTACAAGATGTTTCTCTCTCTCGCTTACTCGCCACCCTGCCTTGAAGTGATGAACTTGATTCTCTATAAATTTAACTAATTTGGCTCTCCATAAGAGCTTCGTATAGGTTATTTTAGAGCTATTACTCTCTAGTAACTTCTCCAACAGTCTATTTATATCGCTCTTCATCTCATCAACGGATAAAAAAAACGCTCTCTCTCGAAATAGCTCCTCTAATAGCTTGTGTAGAAACTGCCCCTCGTTTATCTCATCTTCATCTTTTGACTTTAGCTTCTTCTCATAGGTGTAGTAGTATTTTCGCCGACAGTGTAAAAAGCTCTTTAGCCTTGTTGCTGACCATGTAATCTCCATCGCATTAAAATTTTCAATAATCGGGTCTTCTATTGGTTTAACAAGATTGGGTTCGCTGTAGAGTAGGTTCAAATCAGCCTCCACAAGCTCCCCTTGGGATAGTCCTAACTCATAGAGATATCCTGTGGGCATTTTATTGTCACTTAGACTATAGACAATCACCGACTGCTCTGCTGATTCAAGCAGACGTTTATAAATCTGCTTCTGCAACGCCTCTCTGTCATTCTTGGTCGGCAGATTGGCAAACTTTCTTAAAGAGGAGTTTAAAAAAGCATCCTTGTCAGGGATAGAGGGGACAAATCCATCATTAAAATCAACCACTATCACCCCTTTAAAAGCAACCCCTCGGGTCTCCAATGCCCCCATTACCGTGACCTTGCCCCCTCGAACATCATCCAAGCGTATGGTGTGTAGCTCTTTTAGCCACAAAAAAAGCCACATAGAGATACTACGTTTGCTATCTTTAAAGATACGTTTGAAGTAGTGATAATGCTCATCAACCACACTGCGTTTCACATCCAAATCAAACGCCTCCATCAGCCCAAAAAACTGCTCAATTCCCACCTCTTGCTTGGGGGATATCTCTTGGAGTTTCTCCTGCTCTATCCCATATTTTTTTAGTAAAAATCGGCTCTCATCAGAGAAGCTTTTCCAATAGTTATCAATCGCCTCAAAGCGTTTATAGGCTCGGGTCTGAACATAATCAAACCCCATCGCAAAGTTGAGGTTATTAAGCTTATCATAGAGGCGTAGCGTCTCTTTTAATTTCTCATCGGGGAGTATCACCACAATAGCTTCAGGAGAAATCCCCCCCTCTACCATCTCTTGGATAGAGCTAAAAATCAAAGGAATCTGTGCCAATCTTTCCTCCACAGCAAACACCTTTGCGTTAATGGTTTTCACCATCAATTCTTGGTTAAGAATCTGCTTGGTAGAGACATCAAACGATACGCTACTCTCTTTTGGCAACGCTATCCCCATCTCCAAAAATCTATCTTGAACTTTTTGATTAAACTTGCTTGTCTGCATATGGATAATAAACTCCCTATGTTCGGCTATCTTCTCAATTAAAGAGAGTTCAAAATAGCTCAAATACCCCTCTAGGTGTAGCTCAAATCTATCATAACTCTCCACAAATCCCAAATTTAGTCGATACTCACTAGGAACAAAAACCCTATCAATAAACCCTCTCTCTAACAAAAGCCTCTGATAGTTTTTTAGCAACATCTCAAGCACATCAATATGCTCCGAAAACTCCACATAGGCATCCCCCTCCACCAAATCATCAAATGAGACATTCTCATGACTTAGCTCCTCAAAAAAGCTAAATATCGCATCACTTTTGGTAAAGAATCGCAACAAATCACGGTTAATTTTGAGCCTATCAAACCCCTCAAAATGTGTCGCCTCTTGTAGAAGAAGTCGGCGTTGTATCGCATCTATCATGGTAAGTTGAGGCAATATAATAGCTCTTCGTTCAAACTCATCAATTCTTATAAATGTTGGCAGGAGTGCATTGTGTTCTCTCTCTTTGTGTAGCTCTTGGCGTATCGCCCGAGAGGTGGCGTATATTTTTACTATTTTCATGGGTGTAAGTATAGCATTTTTATGAATACTTTTGACCTATTTGAGTTGTATAGAAAGGTATGGATGCATTGTAAAATTTCTAAGATTTAGAGCTTAAAAATTAATAAAAAGGGGAACATTATAATAAGGGTACTTTGTTTTATGGAGAGGTTATTAGTAAAATTCGAGATTACTATTTGGGTTATGATAAAAATATTTTTGAGATAGAGGCTTTGTCTATCATGCCCAATCATATTCATCTGCTTTTGAAATAAAATGATAATATGACCAATATAATGCGTGTGCTAAAAGGTGGAGCAGGTTATCTTGTTAACAAAATATTGGAAAGAAAAGGGGCTGTTTGGAGTCGTGATTATTATGATAGAACCATACGCGATGAGAAACATTTTTGGATGACTTATTTAATTTGTCATCATTTAATTTAACAATTTGTAAAAGTTGACTTGTCACTAAGTCCTCTTCTATTAATGATGATATTAATCTTTGACCTACAATTCTTCTAACTAAAATCTTTGAACCTTCAAATAGTTCAGGGTATCTAGGTTCAGCAAGATTTTTTCCATATTTAACCCATGTATTATTCCAATTATAATAATAACTATCTATATCTTTTCCTGTTATATATTTTCTATAAGTTCCATCTTCTTTAATATTACTTTCAAAAATTTTCTCTTTTGAAAAATATGATTCTTGTTTAGGTTTTCCTTTACCTTTTTGATACAGTTTAACACCAATTCTTTGTTTTTCCAATCTCTTCCACCCAAATACGGAGGATTCCCAATAACAACATCAAATCCCCCTTGCTCAAACACCTCTGGAAACTCCTCTTCCCAAACAAAAGCGTTATCAACCACACTTTTGTCATCTATAAGCGAATTACCCACCGACAA
>Ga0256913_10000971_pt1 | contig 14909 bp, 43 predicted proteins | sample Axial_MatmetaG_FD_185970 | JGI IMG/M metagenome (GOLD analysis project Ga0256913, IMG submission 185970) | Deep-sea worm associated microbial mat communities from Axial Seamount, Juan de Fuca Ridge, Pacific Ocean - Axial_Mat | ecosystem: Environmental > Aquatic > Marine > Oceanic > Microbial...
CCACTAAACCAATTATTAAGATTGGCTGTGAAAAAAGAACAGTTGATGAATGGGATAAATTCTTTTATCATTCTGATGAAGTTATACAAACTAAAAGAAATGATCATAGTTTTCAATTAATACTTGATAATTATGAAATTGTTAAATATATTCAACAAAAGTGGCTTAATAAAAAATAACAATTATGAAAATCAAAGAATTAGTAGAGAAAAAAATAATACCAAAAGATCATTGGTTAACTAAAGCAAAAACAGAATACGAAGATGTTACTGTAGTTGATGGTATTGTTAAATGGCATAATGGTACTTGGCATTATGGTACTTGGAAAAATGGAATTTGGTATTCTGGAATTTGGTATAATGGAATTTGGAAAGATGGTACTTGGAGAGATGGTACTTGGCATTCTGGTACTTGGAGAGATGGTACTTGGGTAAATGGTGAATGGAATGATGGTACTTGGCATTCTGGTACTTGGAGAGATGGTACTTGGGTAAATGGTACTTGGAAAAATGGCACTTGGAAAAAAGGCACTTGGAAATTAGGTAATTGGCATAATGGTATCTGGCATTCTGGTGTTTGGGAAGACGGTACTTGGAAATCTGGTACTTGGCTACTTGGTACTTGGAAATTTGGTGAATGGCATAATGGTACTTGGTATAATGGTCTTTGGAGAAGTGGTAACTGGAAAAAAGGTATTTGGGAAAATGGTATTTGGAATGGTGGTATATGGCAAAATGGTACTTGGCATAATGGTCTTTGGAGAAGTGGTAACTGGAAAAATGGTGAATGGAAAGATGGTACTTGGCTACTTGGTACTTGGGAAAATGGAACTTGGGGAGGTGGATATAGAGAGTACACTCAAAGTAAATGGTCAATTCAATACAATACAGTTGAACTAATCATTAAGATTGGCTGTGAAAAAAGAACCGTTGATGAATGGGATAATTTCTTTTATCATTCTAATGAAGTTATAAAAACCAAAAGAACTGATCCCAGTTTTCAATTAATACTTAACAATTATGAAATTGTTAAATGTATCCAACAAAAGTGGCTTAATGAAAATCAATTATCAATAGATAATATGAAATTCATAACAAACTTTAATTCAAAAGAACTCGATGTATATGAAGCCGCTGTATCCGCATTCAATACAATTATGGGTAAACCAATATTGCTAATAGCTGGTGGAGCTTACGACCCATTCGGTAATATAATACCTGGTTACTTAGCACTACATTCAAAGAAACGTATAAACCTATCTACTTTCTGGACAATATTTGATGGGTGTAAAGCAACTAAAACATTAAAATAAAATTCTTAACTAATAGTCCCTCTTAGGAGGGACTTAATTCTTTTTAATATGAAAAAAACAATTGATGAAATGATTTCTATCATTTATGAAAATAAAGAAATCCTCACTAAAAAACTTATTGGTGACAGAATTTTCTTTAGTAAGAATACTCCTACATATATCGGAATCGAAAGAAAATATGATTCTATAACATGTACAGTAATTTTTATTGACCACGGTGTTTGGCAATATAATTTTTTAAACACTACACCTTCAGATAAAATATATATATCATTATATGATTTCTTAGATAAAATAGTAGATAATTTAAAATAACTCTTATGAAAAATGTAAAATTAAATAAAAAGGTTGTATATTTTGCTGATCCCATGTTATCAATGGGTAGTGATACAATAGAAGATGAATTTAATACATATGTCAAATCTCATTTTGAAGCAAAGGGAATTGAATTAACTAATGTTAAGTGTATGGATACTCCACCATTTGGCAAATTACATTATGATATATTAATATTTGATTGGGGTGGTATGTCAATGGGAAATTCATTACTCGAAGATTTATGTAGAATTATGTTAAAAGAAGCAGAAGACAAACCTAATACTTATTATGTAATGGCTAGTATATTCACTTCCTATGCAATGGAAGATGCTTTAGATGAATTAAACACTAAATTGCATAATGTGTTTTTAAATATTGATGAATTTATTAATTATTATAAAAAAATGAAATATGTATAAATACATAAGTTTCTTCACATCTTATTACTAATAAACGTATAAGATGTGTTATGCACTGAAAAATGCTTTTTTTGCTGCATAAATAAAAAAAAATCTTTTATATGAATAAAAAATTTAAGTATGATGCAATAATTAAACTGTACATTGAAAAGTATCCGGAGTTAATTGAAAACAAAACAGCATTCGCTCGTTTAATAATCGAAAAAGAAAATCTCCCATTTAATGATGATTACTTCAGAAGATTCATAAGATCATATATGGATCGTAATAACCCTACTCTTAAACCTAAACTTAAAACTAAAACACCAACTATAGAAATACCTTATAATTCAAAGGCCATTAAAGATGCACCAAGATATAAAATACGTAATAAAAAATATGTCTGGGAAGGAAAACATGGCCATTTTACAATACCAATAGATGTTGCAGACCAACTGTTTTATGAATACAGCAGACATGGATTAGACCTTTCGTCTACTGAATTAAGATTAAAACACGATATATCACTTAAAATGTGGTACTCACTCAAGTTCCACCTAGGTCTGTATAAAGATTCTCACATCATTTCCCCATTCACATTAGATAACACACCAAAAGAAGATCTGCGTTCTCTTATCAATGAACGTATGATGGCTAAAGAACAAGACAAAGAACGTGTTATTATCGAAGAACATAATAAAGCAACTATTAAAAACTATAATAAACTTATAAATGAACTTAAAATTAAAGATGTTGCAATTGAAAAAATGCTTGATGACTTATCTGAAAATTTAGACATACCGGAAATCAAACAAGTAGTTTTTAGTCCCATAAGCTCATCCAAAAAACACTATGTAATATCTATAGCTGACCTGCACATCGGTGCAGAAGCTAAAAACCTTTTAATCACCCCCGATTTTAATAAAAATATACTTAGAGATAGACTTTCAGCAATTGCTGCAAAAATTAATAAACTTAATGCAGATAAAATATCTTTGCTTTTTATAGGTGATTTTATCGAAAGTATTACCGGTCTTAACCATATATCTACTTGGCAACACGTCGAGTCTGGAGAGTTCGGTGCTCAAGTATTTAAATCAGCAATCGAAATATTAATCGAATTCATTAATCAAATAGCTAACGTCCACCAAGTAATAGGTGTCTCCGGTAATCATGATCGTACAACACCAGATAAAAAAATGGACCCATATAACTCAATAGCTGAAATGATATTCTATGTGCTTCATAAAATATATACAATATCTAATTCAAATATAAATGTTTATTTTCACAATATGCTGCAATCAATAACAATCGATGGTATTAATTACATCATATCTCACGGTGATAAAAATGTTTTCAAAAAGAAAAACCTCGGTAGCGACTCAGTTCTTACATATGGTAAACCAGGTATGTTTAACATCGTACTAACTGCTCACCTACATTCTCGCGATATCATAGCAGACCACCACCTATATAGATGGGTGCAAGTTCCATCAGTCTTTAGCGGGGACTTCTATTCCGAAAGTAATGGATTTACTGCTCTGCCTGGCTTCATATCAATATATAATGATGACGGACTGCCAGTCATAACTGATTACTCAATATAAAAAAAGGGGAGCTTATTGCTCCCCTTTCTCAATTCCAATACTTTCTATTGCCTTATCTATTAACTTAATCTTCCCATCATGATACTTAACCAATACCCCAGATATAATACCGGTTAAAATATCATCCATTAAAACCTGATGCATCTTCCCGTCATCAAGCTCTACTATTACAAATACTTGCTTTATCTGTTTTCCCATACCCCATCATTAAATTCAAATAACTTCGTAGTATCTCCCTCAGTATAAAATGAAATGTTCTCGTAGTCTTCCTCTTTTATACCTAACTTCTCAAATGCGTCTTCAGCAGAATCAGATTCCACTAAATCAACTTTACCCGTTTGCCAATATATCGTGTATTTCATGCGAAAAATATTAATGCCGTTCCTCCTAAACCACAAAAATATATAATTGCGTGTACAAATGCAACCGCATTAGGATACTCCCAAAATTGATTGTCTTCTGTCGTACAATCCCATTTCTTCTTTTCACCATCATCATCTACCAATATACGCCTCTTAAATGTACTGAAATAACTCTTGCCTACAAATATGTGAATCATTATAAATGTAAATATACCAAATATAATTCGTATAACATCCACCCATAATAACTTCCAAGTTACTAAAAACATAATCTCCTTACCTAAATCCTCTTTGGATAAATCTACTGCATTATCCTTAAATGCCGCCAATATCCCATTCGTCGCTTCACCAATCTCCTTCCCAAGACCATCCCACCAATGTTCTGTCTTCTGCTGATCTTTACTGATCTTCTGTACAACCTCTTTCTGATCCTGTGTCAAATCTTTTAAATCTATAGTCACACTCTGACTATATACACTCAAACTTATTGCAATTGCTGCAAAAAATACTAAAAAACGTTTCATAAATTTCCTTTCCTTTAAATTAAACCATTATGTAATATCTCTAATAAATCATCTAATTGATATTTCTTCGCATACTCATATATCTGTACTAATGTGGCTCTCTGCTCATCAAACTTCTCGTCCAATCCGTCATATGTCTCTATGACCTCAGAATACTTCTGAATCTTCTCTATCTCCTTCTCTATCAATTCGTCCAGCTCTTTGTGCTTTAACCAATAACTCCTACGACCAACTACAAATATGTAAAATGCAGCATAAATACCAATAATACCTGTTATAAATAAAATCTCCAATATAGCTAAACTGTCATGTACAGGATGTGATTGACATTCTATTATATATACCATACTGAAAACTAATGCAATTATACTACTCATAACTGTCGTAATACCTATAAACCATCTAAGTGCTTTCATATCTCTTTTTTTTAATTAATAAACCGGTTAGTCTTACTACCCATTTAATACATTCTTTAAATGTCTACTCGCATATCCTAAATCTACTGATTCACCATATACATCCTTTAAATGCCGCATAACATCTCCAATACCAAATGTGGGTGAGTTCAATAATAAAACATCTATTATCTCAGATAACTTCTCTCCAGTTATCATAACAGGTAAATAACTGCTTAATATTAACTCCTCATCCTTATTGTGCATCTGACGAGCATTCTTTACCATACCACGTATGATACGAATACATCCAGTATCATCCAAGTCACGACCAACCCTGTCACATTCACCAAGTACACTTCGTAGTAAATCCTTTCGGGTAATATCACCATTCTTGAATGCTATAACCATATCACTCTTAATTTTGCTGTATAAACTCATTTAATATACCTCCATTTAATTTTAATTAATTATTGAACTCAATATACATCTATTAACTAAAGTCGCTTAAATCGCTTTAAATGCGTTTTATTATAGCTTTTTAATAAATCTTTAATTAATGACATATAATATATCCCACTATTTGTAACCTTTGATGCTAAATCAGAATCATATAAATGTATCCTCATAATCAAAACATAAAAACATTATAACTTATCATATTAAATCCATGCATCCAAAAATCAGGTCCAAAAAAATCAGGCTCTACAAAATACTTGTATATAAATAAAAATGCAAGTATCGCTAAAAGTATAACTACCCAATCCCATAACCACCGTACTACAGGCCAGAAAAAAATAACACTCCAACTGATATCCTGTAACCCACCAAATAACTTGATAACTACTATCAATAACCATAAACTGCCAATTCCTATTACCATAATCGTAATCTTTTAATTGTTAATACTTAATTTCTTATCATTTAATACATCTTTTTCATATGTAACATATTTAAATATTAAATACACTACTAATAAATGTATTACATATGCAAATATAATAAAATTATTCGACATACCAAAAAAAATTTTAAAAAATTCAGCCGAATATTTTTCGGGTTTCTGAAAATAGTAATATAAAATGTCATTTTATTAAATGTTTTAAGTGTTTTTTGAAATTTGAGAAGTTTATTTTTGTAAATATCTTAAAATGAATACATTTATTATCCAAAAGTTCGTTTTTTAATATGGAAATACGCTTATTTAACCCATCTTCATCTAATTCAAACCAATATACACCACAATTTGATATGTGTGCAGGCTTATATTTGTTAAATCCAAACATATCAAATGGTATCTTGTAAAAAGTAGGTTGACATATTGCATGTAATATACATAAACCATCGTTACGCTCATATAATTTACGTAACATACACCTAATAACCATACGTTTGATATAACATTCAAATATTTTCTTAATCATAATTGCTGCATTTATTGTATTTTAAAATGTTTCCGTGTGTGAGGGAATTTTTTTAAGTGTGCAATCCATTAACCCTGTACACATTTAAAAACTTTAATTCATTTGAGAATCAACACTTAAAAATTTATAATCAAATTGATATCAAAATGATATCACATTCTAATTCATTTAGTATGAGTTAATATGCATAGAGTAATATAGTAGTAACATTTAATATAGACTAATCATATAGTAAAGTAGTCAAGTAGTCAAGTAGTATAGAGTAATAAATAGTCAAGTAGAATAGAATATAGTATAGTATGTATGGTAGTATAGTATGTATAGAGTATAATAATAATATTTAAGTATTATAAAACTTATTGTATCTATTACGCATTTTAGTTATTGTATTTTCATCAAATCTAATAATATTTTTATTTTTTATTAAACCGGTTTTTAATTTAAAACCAATAGTTAATAAAGAATCGAAATGGTTAACATATCTATAGTATTTACCATCAAACATTATATTATCATCTAATATAGTTTTATTTTTCAAATTAGACATATTATTAATTTTATATTTCTTTTATTCATTATATTTTTAATATCCTGTATATTGATTAAATTCTCCACCAAGTTTTACTGCTCTTTTATACAAAGAATCTGAAATTTTCTTTAATTCCTTTTCTATTTTTCTTATATCTGATATTGAAAAATTATCTTCCAAATCAGGTGGATAAATTAAATTTACTGTTGCAATTCTCATTGCCTCTATTTTTGCTTCTTTTTTAGTCATTGTTAAAAAATTAATATATTTTATATATGTTACACACTGTGTGGTAGATCATCATAATCTTTTTTCGACTTAGTAATTCTCAGATGTAAAAATTTGAACATTGTAAGTAATTTAAAATCATTAAAATTACACCAGTCAAACCATTTAGTATCTTTTCTTTTCCAATATTCAAATTTTATATACACTATATTATATTTTTTTAGTATTCTTTTCACATTAAAAATTAATATTTCAATAAAATTAGTTTTACGGATATATGCCAATCCGACTGTATCTTTTCCATAATCGACCACGCCCCAATCCATATCAACTTTTTGCACTTTAAAGTATTTATCCGGCATTGGTTTTTTATATGGTTCATTAATTAAATCATTTTCATAAGATGTATATCTCACTACATCTCCAATTTTATATTCTACTATTTTTTGACTTTGTTTTATCATAGGAATTTAATTTTCTTTTATTACGAAAAGAACTTCAATTGGATTAAAGACACGCAAAATAGTTTTTGTACCATATTTATTATAGTGTATATCATAAGTATTCAGATTAACTTCTGTTATTTTTTCTACTTTTTCGTTACCGAATTTACATACAGTAGCTTCATTGGTTACGAATTGTGTACCTGTTTTTTCACCGATATGTGTAACATCCATTACACGACCGTTCCATTTAATAGATTTAATTTCATAATTCATAATAAAAACTTTTATTAATCAATAACTACATTTGGATTAACCACAGACAACACATTATTATTTTCATTTGTGATTACCAGTTCATATTTATTTTTATCATAATTAAATTTCATTCCAATTTTTACAGCATCGCATCTAACATTTAATTCATTAGCTTTTGCTTTAAGGAAATCGGTTATAACATTTGATTCATTTTCTTGTTTTACTTTATCAGTTATAGTTAGATTAGCATCAGCCATATAGCATTTAGATAGGTTTTCAAAATATGCATCAGAAAGGAAAGTTTCACCAGTAATAGTTTTCATCATACGTGCGCGATCGATTAGACTTTCGATTGTTTCATTTTCTGGATACAGTATAGGTTTTTCAGTTTCATAAATACCTTTTTCGAGTTGATTAACATCGACGAAATTATTAAGAAACATTAATGTATGGAATTTTGTTTTCATATTATTTAATTTTAGATATTTTTAGAGTATCGCCCACCATATAAATTTCATTTGTATAGAAATCCCATTGATTAGTTTTCACAAGATATTTATAGCGGAAGTGTGTTTTTTTTATTGAAATGATCACAGCTTCATCTTTATATTTGTTACATGAATATAGAGATAATAATAGCATTAAAAATATTATTTTTGTTTTCATAATTGTGTTTTTATTACATTAATAGCATCTTGCAAATATTCTTGTGCATCATTAAGTTTTTGTTTTGTTCCATTGTGTACATTTTCAATTCTATCTTGTATTATTTCTAATTGTTTAATAACATCTTTTAGAATTTTAGTTTCATATTTTTCCATAACAAAAATTTTTATCTTAGTTTTCGATTAAATTTACATTAAAGTTAATATCACCAATGATAGCTATATGTTTTAAATCATCATTTTTTATATCATACCATCCATCAGTCAACGGGTCATCATCAGGTTTAATAGCCGTTACTCTCTCTATGGTATTATTATCTTTAAAATATATTGCCATTGGTTCAAGCCATTGTTTATTCACATTATCCCATATACGTATATTCATAACAAAAGTTTTATGCAAATATACATATTATTTTTCAATTTTCATAAATCTACTACCAAATATTCCTAATATTAATATCAAAGCTAATTTCCAATCATAGAAATAGTTTGCCATTATTACAGATGCAGAAAGCATCAAATAGCCGAAATCATTTTTATTCATATCTTTATTTTTTAAGGTTTTTTAATATAACACCAATGAGTTATAGAATCGAATACATCTAATCCGGAATCATCATAACATTCAAAAAAATACGATCCATCTAATGTTCCTTCATAACAACTTACTATAAAGTATATATCTTTTTTTTCATTATAACATAATATTACATCACTTGTTTTACCATCCCACATACCTGTTTTATAGCATAATGGTTTTTCATCTTGAATATTAATCCAATTCATAATATATTATTTTTTTCTAAAATTTCACCAAGTTTTAAGATGAAATAATATTTATCTTTTGTATCAATACCAATGGAAATGTCTTTCAATTCAATTTTAAAATTTGGTAATTTATCGGAAAAGTGTCCACCATTAAAAAACTGAATGTAATCAAATTCTTTTTTTTCTAATCCATAAAAATACAACAATTCTTCTACATCAGAAAATTTTTCATATGGATCTTTCATATATTTTATTATTTCATCTGTAAATTTTGTTTTTTCATTATTCCAAAACAATCGCCACAACCAATATTTTTTAATTTCCCTATACTCTTTTGTTTTCACACCAGATAGAATCTCATCAAACCATTTCTTTTTTAAGGTTAATTTTAAAGTTTGTTGTTTCATATCTTTAATTTTTTAATTCTTTTTCAAGATTTTCTATTATATGTTTCACTTCAAAAGCGATTTGTTCCATTTTACTACCTTCACCTTCATAATATGTGAAATTATGTTTAGTATTTGGATTAAATAGTTTTCTTATTTTATTTAGCGCAGTTGCTTTTTTAAGATTATTTACTTCTTGTTTTGTCATTTTCTGTAAGTTTTTCAGCATTTGCTGCAAAAATAATATTTTTATTAAATTGTACTAAATCCAAATTATGTCTATCGACTAATTTACCATTAGTAAAACGTTCAACCATAACGCCGTGATTTTCTTTATATGGTATAATTCTAATTTCATCATATTTTAGATGTTCGTATCTATTTTCTTTTTTTATTTGAATAATAGAACCTTTACAATAAGTAGAAACATATTTACCTTTTCCTGTTGATGGTATCATAGTTCCATTCAATCCACCCATTTTAAATCCATAAAAAATGTAATAAAAATATTTTTTAAAATCTTTTTTTAACCAAACTTTCCAGTATTTTCTTGTTGACCATTTATATTTCATATCTTTAATTTTTTTTGCATAATAACACAAGTTATGTTATTGTGCATTTAATTTGTTATTGACTAAGAATGACTTTTATTCATACTAATTAGCTTCATTAGCTTTCTCATTAGTACACAACCTGTCTACATACAAACTTACACTTTTACAATTTTGCTTAGTCTCACCCTCTGCTCCCCCATAGCTTAATGTAAATTCTTCTTGCCTACAATGTACTATAACTGAAATTTCAGCATCCATATTATAATCTAATAAATTATTAATTAATTCCTTTACTTTCATCAATTTCGTATATTTTTTATTTATTAAAAATGCTCTTATTAAGTGTTAGGTAACATAATCCGACAACCATCGTTGATATGCAATATTACATAATATTTTAAAAGCATTTTCATTCCAATATTCAAAAGAAAAATAATCATAAGTTATTATTTCAACCATTTTTACTTTTCCATCTTTCTTTAATATATTAACTGTACATACGGTAGGCATTCTTTGCAATAGATATTTTTGTCTACCAATATTGTTGCAAAGTAAAAGTTCATCTCTAATTTGTCTTACTCTTTTTATTTCTAATATACGTTTTTTTCTTTTATTCATTTTATAAAATTATTATGCATTTAAATCTACAACCTGCATTCCATTAAGCGGATGATATGATATTGCACAGTTATATTTTTCTGCTAATTTATAGTATTCATCTAAAAATCTTTTTTGTTTATCATTTGCACTATTATATAAGTCTATTTGCTGTCCATTAATTGAACCTATTTCAATTCCTCTCATTATACCAAGCCTCATTGCATTAAAGTAAATACATCTTACTTCTTGCTGTGAAAATTTAGGTGTCATCCCAAACAATCCTTTTGCAGTAAATGATTTGTCAGTTTCCTTTGCTTTTTGTATTTCGTGATAAACTCTAACATCACTATACATACTACGTTCAAATAAGTTTTTCATAATGCTATTTATTTTTTTTTTGCTCTCGACATCAATGTCGGTAGCAAATTATTTTTCAAGAACCTATACCGAAAGGACTTCTATGATTACCTATAGTCTTAGGTTCTAAATCTTCAACACCAATGTATAATTCAAGTTTGTGATAAAACACTTTAGAAGTTTTATCATATTTAAATTGCACATAAGCCAATTGTCTTCCTTTATATCTTCTTGTATGTTTTACGAGTCCTATAAAGATACCGACTTTATCTTTATATTTTACTGCATCACCTGTTATTAATTCCATTCGTTTCATAATAATATTCATTTACCGGTTTTTTCTAATATGTGATATAGCTACTTGCATAGCGGACACTACTAAAGCATCTGTATCATTACGCCAATCTAATTTTCTTTTATGTTCAATTTCAAATATTTTAATAGCCTCATCCAAATCTTCACTTTCACTTTCAGAAAAACAATCATTTAATGAAGACAATAATTCTTTTATGAAATTTTCTTCATTAATTTCTTTGTTACTTAATTTATTAATTAGATTTAATATTTTTTTCTTCATTTTCTTTTCAATTTAATTTGCAGCATTTTCAAAGATGTTTTATTTATCATTCTCTTTTAAATGATTTAAAACTATTTTCAAAGATGTTATATAATTATATAATTCTTCTGATATTTCTTCAGAATCATCCCACGTATGACCACCATATCCTACTTCAAATCCTCTATAGTATTTATCATTTTCTTTAAACACCCAACTACCATCACCAATTTCACGCGCAATTAGTTTTTCTATTACAGATATTGGATCTATAATAACTTGTTGTGTAAAACTCCCATAAACTTGCATATTCATAATTTCAAATTATTTTAAAAAGTGGCATCCAGTACACCACTTTAGTTGATAACAAATAATTTATATCTGCACTACTTTGCCATTCATAAAATCCTTCGGGTGTATAATAAACATCTTCTTCTTCATTATAGTCACCTTCACCAGCCCAATCTTCATACATATAATCTTCTTCTTTCAAAGTCATATAAGGAATATATTCAGCTATTGTTTGAAAACGAACAATTTCCCCATTATGTTTAGTATATTCACATATAACATAGACCCTTTGTTTAGGTTTAGGTTTTTCTTTATTAATATCGATCCATTCACAATTCATATTTTTAATATTTTAATTAATAAATTGACCATATCCGGAAATAGTTTTTAAACTACTAATAATATTATTTATATTTTCGGGATTTTCTTTATTAAGACCATTTGCTGTTTTTGCAGCAAATTCTTTTTTATGGTATCCGACTACTTTTTTATTATTATTTCTATCCATAACCCAAAAAGTTCCATATGAAACAGTTATATAAAATCTGTCCATAATTTATTATTTTATTGTATCTCCTATATGATATAATGTATCAACATCATAAAAACTAAAAATTTTATTATTTGAATCTTGATAAATGTATTTACAAAATATCTTTTCATTCAATTGATTATAATCTGATTTACTTATAACAATAAATGGTTTTGTTCTTGACTTATCGTTAAAGTTTTTACACGACTGTAATGAAACAATCAATAAAAAAAGTAAAACTATTTTTTTTATTTTATTATTCATAATAATTACATTTTAGCAATATCTTCTATTGTGGTTATATCATCAACTTTGATGTGTACCTTTAAATTTTTATTGTGGAGTGTATCTGACAAACCACCATAGAAATCTTCATCAACTTCAAAATCTATATATTTACTGGTAGTTTCTTCTAATCTTGCAACCAGATGTGCGGCTCTTTTATAATTTTTAACCGTAATATATCCTCGATCTCTAACAAAAATATTTATTTTATCACTCATAATAATTCATTTAGTATATGCAAATATAATAAAAATATTTAAAAATGCAAAAATATTTGCTAATCAACAATATCATTTGTCATTTCATTTTTTATCTTAATAATTAATTTATCCAAAAACTTTATTCTTACTTTTACATTTTTCTTATTTGGTTTCCACCAGTAAAAGTTATCTATGAAAAGCAATTTAAATTTAACCCATAAATGTGCTTCCATTTTCATTTGTTTAATAATATAATCAACTTCTAAAGGATTTCGTCTTGTAAAATAGGGAGTTCTTATATGTTCACAAATCCCACGAAAAAAACCTTTTTCAGATTCTTTAATAAGGTCACTTTTGACCAATTCCAGAATTTTTATAACTTTAACTGTATTAATTATTTTTTTCATACTAATAAAATTATTTCACATATGTCATTTCGTAATCTAATGTTGTTTTATTAAAATTAGTTATTCTGATATATTTCAATTTAGGTTTAATATATAATTTAGTTGCGTGCAATTTCAATTTCTTTTTTAATTTTCTCGGCAATCTTTCCATAAGAGTTTTTAATTTTTTAATTTACTACTACAGTGATTTAAAATAAGCATATTCTTTTTCTGTTGAATTATTTACATCAATAATTTCATTACCATCTTTGTCAAAATAGTTAACATATTTATTTCTAACGCCAGAATGTGATTTATAATCTACATTCATAATAGCACTACCATTAGGTAATATATTTAATATTCCTTTAAATATTTGTTGATCTTCTTTATTTGTGATTAAGTAACTTTTAACAAACCCTTTTTTGGTAGGTATTTCTTCACTATTTTCTTCATTTGGGGACAAATATTTGTATCTATAGTTTCCACCAAGTTTAATTGTCTTAAACGAATCTAATTTATTTAAATTTTCCATACTTTTAAAGTTTTTTTTGCTGCAAATTAAACATAAATTCATTAAAATTTTTCATTATATTAGATTTTTCATTTGTTTGTTCAAATGTCATTCCGGCTTTAAATGCTTCTTTCATATCTAACTCTGAATGACATTTATTGACAACTTCACTCAAACTATCTAACATATCCTGTATAATATTTGGTTCAATATCATATACTTTTAAAGCATTAATGCTCAGTTCCAAATTATCTTCTACTTTTAACATTTTAAAAATAATTTTTAAGAATAATTCCAAACATAACCCATTTTACTTGCATTTTCTTTCATTTTTTGAAAAAACGATTTTTTATATTCATCAGTATCTCCATTTAAAGGAAAATACATACCTGTTATTTTTTTACTTAGATAATCTACATAATCATCTCTTTCAAGTGTATCAAAAGAATATATTTTATGTTCTTTTAAATATTCTTTTATTTGGTTGTTTGTTAATTTGAAAGCAAACCAGTCATCCATTGTTTCTCTAATATCATTTATTAGACGCAATGTTTCATTTTCTTGATTTTCCATAATGATTATTTTATTTGTTTCCATTCATAATATAAGCCATCAACGAAAGCATATTTAGCATTTGTTGTTTTTGGAAAGTAAGCGACATACACTACTTTTTCAAATCCCATAATTCCCCTATCTTCTTCAACTACTCGACATATACACGGGTATTCTTTTGGATATTTGATATATTTTTTATCATACGGATAAATTTTCTCAAAATCTTCTTTATTATTTATAATAGATACTGCCATTTTTATTATTTTTACATAGAACCATAACCGATTATCCACTCCAATGCATTTAATTTATTTGAGAGTCTTTGGATAGCATCAGTATAATCATATCCCACACTCTCGAATATAGTTATTGAGTTTGAATATTTATTTTTGCAAGGTATTTCAAAAATTTTTATATAATTTTTCTGTATCATTTACTTATTTTAAATATTAAATT
>Ga0256913_10000972_pt1 | contig 14906 bp, 14 predicted proteins | sample Axial_MatmetaG_FD_185970 | JGI IMG/M metagenome (GOLD analysis project Ga0256913, IMG submission 185970) | Deep-sea worm associated microbial mat communities from Axial Seamount, Juan de Fuca Ridge, Pacific Ocean - Axial_Mat | ecosystem: Environmental > Aquatic > Marine > Oceanic > Microbial...
CGGCGGTGAAATACTTTTTGGTATCTCCCTGAAACTCCGATATGGGAGAGTGGGGTCTGCAGACATGGGCGATATCGGGGATATGTTCGAAAAAGTGTCTTGTGAGACTCGTGCCGCCCGTCTTTTGTATGTGTATGAAGAGAAACTTTCTATTTTCCGATACTAACATCTGTCATTCACTCCTTTTCATTGGTTGTGTAGTCGATGGTATGGGATGTTTCGAGTAGTCCCATACCGCACTTTCTGATCGAGTCCGGTTTATGGAAATGGTATGTTTTGAAGTCCGCAGTTTTCGGCTCTACGAGTATGATGGTTCCATGGCATCTTTGCAGTGACGAGCGTGTCTGATTGAGAATGAGGAGACGGATAGACCTCTCGAACATACCCGCGACTCTGGCACTTTTGAAAAACGCTCCCGACGGTTTGCGATGGAAAGAGTTTCGCCCCAGAGCGTCTATGGCCAGAATCGTATCGTAAGAACTTTCACATACCGGCAGATTGGCACATATGAAACCGTCCACATACACTTTCCCCTCCATACTCTTCTCCTGAAATATACCGGGTATCGCCATCGTCGCGAGAAGAGCGTCTCTGATCGGGGTCTCGTCCCTGTGGGAGTCGAAAACCCTCTTTTGGCCACTCTCCAGATCGGTGGCTACGATTTTCAATGCTATCTTCGTCTCCGATATCTTCATATCTCCGAAAATGGAGTCGAAGATGAGAGAGATTTTTCTATCGCTTACGAGCGAGTTGTTCCCATACGAAAAGTGGAGCCAGTTTCCCACACCGGAAAATCTCTTTATCTGCTCGTATATCTCCTCTTCCCGCATACCGATACTCATGCACGCACCGATGATACCGCCCATACTCGTACCCACTATCTCACGGGGAGTCAAATGGGCCCTCTCCATATCTCCTATGACACCAAGATGTGAGATGCCAAGTGCTCCTCCTCCGGAGAGTACGAGGGAAAAGTCGTTTCCGGAGAGTATCTCTATCGCATTTCTTTCATCGTTCATCCATCCACCGCCTAAGTATATAGAAAGAGTAGAAAGGTACCGAATATGATTCTGTAGATTCCGAACGATACGAAGGTGAAACGACGAAGAAACGAGATGAAGAGTCTGATAGTCAGGTATGCCACGACAAAGGATGTGACGAATCCGACAGCGAGAATACCCATATCGTTTCCTGCGAATTCGTCGTAGTGACTCACCAAATCGTACCCAGAAACCGCGAGCATAACAGGAAATGCGAGAAGAAAACTGAATTCGGCGGAACTCTTACGGTCCAATCCGCATAGAAGTCCGCCTATGATGGTCGAACCCGATCTGCTCGTACCGGGTATGAGAGACGCGATTTGTGCGATACCCACGACAAGGGCCTGTTTGATCGTGACATCTTCGACATTGGTGGTGCGGGGAGACGATGTTTCGTCGTAGAAGTGTTCGACGACGATAAAAACGACTCCACCGGCTATGAACGCCCATGCGACCACCGTAACGCTGAATAGCTCTTTTATCTCGTGCCTGAGTATGAATCCCACTATCGCCAGAGGGAGAAAAGCGATGAATATCTTTTTCCACAGGTCGAGTTTGGATAGTGTGAATTTATCCGCATAGTTTGCGGTAACGGCGAGGATGGAGGCGAGCTGTACGATCACTTCGAAAGCTTTCAACATCGAATCCTGAGGCAAACCCATCCACCTGGATAGTACTATCATATGTCCCGTCGAACTGATCGGAAGAAATTCGCTGAACCCCTCTACCACACCCATGGCGACAGATTGTAAAATATCCATGATATTCCTGCTCCAGACGCTCTCCCAAATATGACATGGAGAGATAAATTTTCGCAAATTATATCCAAACGCATCACGATAGGCTTCACAGTTTGATGAAGTGAGGAGTATGAGAGAGACTTTTTATGTATAATTTATAAAAAGATATATTCCCGTTCGTATAGAGCGCAAGGGATGGCGGGCTTTAGACCGAATCGCCGGAGGATGTGAGGGTGAAAAATATACTTATACTCGCCGATGGGTTGACGGCGGAAAAGTTCATAGAGCAGATAAACGGACGAAGAGTTGCCGACAACCACTATGTGATAGTCGCCAACGGAGATATCAAACTTCCCCAGAAGATGCTCAATCAGATAGAGAAGATCGATCTCGATCCCACCAGTTACAGCAGGATGAGAAAACTTTTCAACAAATATGATTTCAGTGTCGTCTTCATCGTACTATCATCGATGGAAGAGAGCGGTGAGTCCCTGAAAAATATCCGAAGGATAGGTGATAGAATACCTGTATATCTTCTCGATAGCTGGAATGCGTTTTCCAAGATGCAGCAGACCTATACCCATATTATAGACAGTCATGAAATGTTGGCGAACAGACTCTACGACTTTTTGCCGGGCGTACCGGTAATAGCCAAGAATGTCGGGCTGGGCGAAGGGGAGATAATGGATGTTCTCGTTCCGTTCGGTTCCACATTCGCATTCAGGCATGTAGGTTCCATATCCCAGGTCAAGTGGAAAATAGTCGCCATCTATCGCAACAAAAAGCTGATTCTTCCCACCAACGCCACCATGATAAGGCCACAGGATATGCTACTCATCGTGGGACGGCCACAGATACTGCACAACATCTTTTTGCGGATAAACAACCGCAAAGGGTTTTTCCCCGAACCGTTCGGACGCAATCTATATCTATTTCTCGATTTCGGACACGATACGAATATGGCACGGAGATATCTGGAAGAGGCGATATTTCTTCTCGACAAGCTCAAAGACCGTAATCTTACCGTCAGGATATACAATCCCGGAAATTTCGAAAAGATCGATCTCGTCAGAAGCTATGAAAACGATAGAGTCGATGTCGTGGTCTGCTACGAGAATAAAGCCGTATCCGAGCTACTGAACAACGATTTGAGAAATTTCGATATCGGACTCTTTTTCTGCTCCTTCGAGTCGTTTGAAAACGAAGATGTCTCCAGAGAGATATACGATATGAAAAAACTCGCTTGTATATTTGGCAGGACACCTCTATTCGAAGTGGAGAAGTCCGTGGCGGTCATGACCACCGAAGAGGATATGGAAGCCATATCCTCGACGAGTTTCTATATCTCCGAAACCATGAATCTGGAGTTTCATCTATGTGACCTCAATCCTGAAGGAGATTTCGACAAAAACGGAAGAATAGTGGAGCACTACGAGACTCTTTCGCATATATTCCACTACCCCGTCAGGATAGAGAAGGAGAGGGTCAATCCCGTCAGACGAATCGCGAAAATGGCAAAGATCATACAGATCGTTCCGATGAAGAGAGATATGACGAGAAGGTCGTTATTCAATATCTTTTCCACCAGGACGCAGGACCATCTGCTCTCGAACGAGATACACCCAAAACTTCTCATTCCGGTCGAAGCGCTCTAAAAACAGTTTTCGGGTAAAATAACGGCTATTACCGTTCCCGTGACGAAGCAAGGATGGAGAGCCATGATTATCCCTATCAGACTCGTGAGAGAGTCCGCAACAGAGTACGATATAACGATCGGAGATTTGCCGAAACTGAGCTATGATCGCAAAGTCGCCATTGTGACGAATCCTACCGTATCGGCTCTGCATCTGGAGAGAGTCCTCGAAAAGATAGAGGCTCCCCAGTTGGAGGTCGTCGAAATTCCCGATGGTGAAGAGTATAAAAACATGGATACGATTCTATCGATTCTCGACAGACTGTTTCAGGCTAGATTCGATAGAAAATCTCTACTGATAGCTCTTGGCGGAGGAGTCGTCGGAGATATGACGGGATTCGCTTCGAGCATCTATCAAAGAGGTATCGGATTTGTCCAGATACCTACCACGCTTTTGAGTCAGGTCGATGCGAGTGTGGGTGGAAAGACCGGTGTTAACAACAAGTACGGTAAAAATCTCGTCGGTAGCTTCTATCAGCCGGAAGCGGTATATATCGACCCGGCTTTTCTCGAAACTCTTCCGCCCAGAGAGTATGCGGCAGGTATAGCCGAAGTGATCAAGATGGCGGTGATGTTCGACGAAGAGTTTTACGGATTTCTCTCTTCCCACGATTTGAGAGAGAGGGAGAATATAGAAAAGACCATCGCCAAATCTGTAGCTTTGAAAGCGTCGGTGGTAAATCGGGATGAGAAAGAGAACGGAATCCGGGCGGTATTGAATTATGGTCATACATTCGGGCATGTCGTGGAAAACGAAACTGGTTACTCCAGGTATCTGCATGGAGAGGCTGTCTCGATAGGGATGGTGATGGCGAACACTCTGGCGGTGGAGTTGGGTCTGCTCGACCCTTCCGAAGCGGAAGCGATAGAAAAACTGCTGATAGACAACTCACTGCCAACGAGATATCGGATAGAGGATATAGACTCTTTCTACGACCACTTTTTCCTCGACAAGAAGAGTGCCGGCGGAAAGATAAAATTTATCCTTCCTGGAGGGAAGATAGGGACCTACCGCATAGTGGACGATATAGATGAAGAGAGCGTCAAAAGGGCTCTGAAGATATATAACGGATCGTGAGTATGATCAGACTTCTTCTATCCGTTTTTCTGCTGACGGGTTTTACGACTCTATATGCCGGTACGGCCGATAGAGAGGCCAACGGTAGCGTATCGGCGAGAGGTGCTGATGCAAAGTCCGCCGAAAACTCCAAAAAGAGCGTGGTGAACAGAATCAGGAAGGCGGCCATCGAGAGAGAGGTGAATCTCCTGATAGAAAAGCTCGGCTCTCTCGAAGAGAAGACATCTTCGAACAACATATGGAGCAAGGTATACAGCAACTACCATACATATCAGCAGCTGAAAGCGAGACAGGAAAAACTGCTCGCGAAAATATTCAAACTGAAAAGCCTCAGAGAGCCTACCAGAAAAGATAAAGAGAATCTGGAAAGATATATCTCCGAACTCCATACGAACGAAGGGAAGCTACAGCTACTCGACGAATTCAGGGACGATCCTTTCAAAAAGCTTGTCGAGCCTCCGAAAATAGGGGAGATTCCCCGTATCGGAAATCCTCTCGAGATCATATCCGCACTCTCTTTTTTGAAGAAGATAAATGAAAAACAGAAAAACTACCAGGCATCTTTCGAATCTCTGAAGACCACTATCAGACAGTTGGAGGAGGAGGCATCCATCACCGAAAAGCTGATGGCGCTTCAGCCGGGTAACGAGAAGTTGAAAAAGAGATATATAGATCTCAAAAAAGAGATAGAGACCATCAGACCGGTGATGGAGATATACGATACCACCAAAGAGGTTTTCGATAAGAAGATAGAAGAGATAAAACTCGGTATTAACAGACAGATTGCCAGGGAAGTGGAAAAAGCCGGTACTATCGGCGGAGTACTTCTGTTCTTTTTCATACTCTTCCTCGCCGTCAAGTATCTGTTGCAGAAGTATATGTCGACAAAGGAGAGTTTCTATACTATCAACAAAATATCGAATATACTCTTTTTCACTATTTTGATATTTACGATACTCTTCGCATATATCGACAATGTGAACTATCTCGTCACTATCATGGGATTCGCATCTGCCGGTATCGCGATAGCGATGAAAGATCTCTTCATGTCACTCATGGGGTGGTTCGCTATCATCATCGGCGGAAGTATCCATGTGGGTGACAGGGTGAAGTTCGTCAGAGATGGAGTGCAGTATGTGGGTGATATTGTCGATATCTCTCTGTTGAGGATGACGATGCAGGAGGATATCACTCTCACTACATATATGCACAACAGAAGAGCGGGCAGAATCATATTCATCCCCAACAACTATATATTTACCGATATGATAGCCAACTACTCCCACTCGGGTCTGAAGACGGTATGGGATGGAATCGATTTTATGATCACATTCGATTCGAATATCTCGAAAGCCACCTTCATAGCCAAAGAGGTGACCAAAAAGTACTCCAGAGGTTATACGGATATCACACGAAAACAGCTGAACAAACTCAGGAGCAGTTATCATCTGAAAAATACGAATGTCGAGCCGAGAATATTTTCGTTTATAGAGGATTACGGTATCAGAATCAGCGCATGGTATCTGACGAACGCCTTCGCGACGCTCACTCTGCGAAGTACGATATCTTCCGAAATCATAGAGAAGATACAGGCCGAAAGCGATATAGAGATAGCCTATCCCACACAGTCTCTCTATATGGACAGACGCAGGGAATCCACTCCTCGACTGCCGGTAGACGATAGTGGAGAAGGTACGGAGGAGATGCCGTCGTGAATGGTATGAAAAAGGTTTATTTCAAGACTTTCGGATGCAGAACGAACCAATACGATACAGGTATCATGGTGAGCAGACTCCGTAGATACGAAGCGACTACCGAAGAGAACGAAGCGGATATAGTGGTGGTGAATTCGTGTACCGTCACGAACGGTGCCGACAGTTCGGTGAGAAACTATATCTCCTCTCTGCGGAGAAGACGGCCGGATGTCCGGATAGTGCTTGCCGGTTGCGGTTCCCACTCACGGGGAGAGGATCTCCTCTCCCGTAAACGGGTCGATGGTGTGATGGGCCATTCGGAAAAGGAGAGAATCGACGAGATTCTATCCCTCGAAGATGGCTTTTACGAGATAGGAGACCTGAAACATATCGACGATACCGTCGTGGAGAGCTTTTCCGGCAGAAGCAGGGCGTTCATCAAGATTCAGGAGGGGTGTGATTTCAGATGTAGCTACTGTATCATTCCCCATGTGCGGGGAGATGCGAGAAGCCAGAGAGAAGAGAGGATTCTGTTGCAGATATCCAAACTGGCTTCGAACGGATTCGGAGAGTTCATACTCACGGGAACCAATGTCGGGAGTTATGGCAGAGACAGGGGTGAGTCTCTGGCAACTCTACTGAAAAAGATATCTTCCATAAGAGGTGTGAGGCGTATCAGGATAGGCTCACTCGAACCCATCCAGATAGATGACGAGTTGATGGAGATACTCGACGAAGAGTGGATGGCCAGGCATCTGCATATAGCGCTCCAGCATACGAGTGACGCTATGCTGGAGGCGATGAACAGAAGAAACCGTTACGAAGAGGATAGGAGACTTTTCCAGCGTATAGCCGACAGGGGATATGCTATCGGGACCGATTTTATCGTAGGACATCCCGGAGAGGGTGAGGGCGAGTGGAGAGAGGCTATCGAGAGGGTGAAGGAGCTGCCTTTGACCCATATACATGCATTTACCTATTCACGCAGAGATGGAACCGTTTCGGCTGGAATGGGTGATATCGTGAGGGGAGATGTCGCCAGAGCAAGACATAGAGAGATAAGGGAGATCGTGGCGGAGAAAAATCGTCTCTTCAGACTCTCCCACGATAGAGATTTGAGAGTACTCTTCGAAAATGGCAAAGATGGGGTCTATAGAGGATACGATCAATATTACAATCGTGTCTCCATAGAGAGTCCTCATGAAGATTTGAGCAATACATGGATGGACCTGGAGAGAGTGGAGGTTGGAATTGATGAAAATTTCGCGATATATAAAGCCTGAGAAGCTCAGAATAATCATCGTTTTGCTGACTCTTTTGAGTATGGTGGCTCTCTACCTCGCCATGAGAGACAGAACCAGAACGATAAGCCTCGAACAGTTACATATCCTCGAACAGAAAAAGCTGGTACTTAGAATGGTATTGAGAGAGCCGTATCTCTATGTCAAGACACGAAAGAGCCTATACAAAATACCACTCGAAGCCGTGGATATCGAGAGAGAGGGGAGACACTACCCTATAGTCATGGAGACTCCTCTGTCCTCCATCGTGAGGGAGTGGTCTCTCCCCCTGCTGTTTCTGACTCTACTGGTTTCTCTTCTCTATCTCATGAGGAGAAGGGGAGTTTCGGGTATGGCCGGAGAGGATATCCAGATTCAGAACGGGGTTGTCAAAAAGGAGGAGTCATCCACCGCTAATCCCCAGATACAGCCTATCGTCTCCGGTATCACCTTTAGAGATGTAGCGGGTATCAAAGATGCCAGAGAGGAGCTCACCGAGATCATAGAGTTTCTCCGACATCCGGGCAGGTTCATGAAACTCGGTATCAGGCTTCCCAAAGGAGTATTGCTGATAGGGCCTCCGGGAGTGGGAAAAACCCATATCGCCAAAGCGGTCGCGGGAGAGGCGGGAGTTCCGTTTTTCTATCAGAGTGGAGCGGGTTTCGTACATATCTATGTCGGTATGGGAGCCGCTAGAGTGCATGAACTATTCCAGGTCGCCAAGAGGTCCGCTCCAAGTATAATATTCATCGACGAGATAGACGCAGTAGGCAAGAGCAGGGGAGAGTTCGGCAACGACGAAAGAGAAGCGACACTCAACCAGCTTCTGACGGAGATGGATGGATTCGAGAGTGACAGCGGTGTGATAGTAATAGGCGCGACGAACCGGATGGATGCTCTGGATGAAGCTCTGTTGAGACCGGGAAGATTCGACAGAAGGGTACATATATCTCTTCCTGACAGGGATGAGAGGAGAGATATTCTCTCTCTCTATCTGAAAAACAAGAACTCCAGTGTAAATCTGGATAGATTGTCCGCCATGACGGTAGGATTCAGCTCAGCGGCCCTCTCCACTCTGGTGAACGAAGCGGCTTTGCACGCTATGCGAAGGAGGGGGAGTATCATAGAGGATATCGATTTCGATGCGGTAAGAGAAAAGGTACTTTCGGGACGAAGAAAAATTTTGAGTTACAGCGATGAGGAGAGAGAGATTCAGGCGGTCTATCAGGCGGGAAAAGCTCTCGTCGCCACATGGCTCGATGTGGAGTACGACAAGATAGGTATAGCGGAGACTCTGATGAGTGACAAGGAGAGAGAGATACTCTCCGAAAGCTCGATGATGAATCTCCTGAAAGTATATCTCGCAGGAAGCGCCACTACACAGATAGTCTATTCGGAGAGATTTACCAATTCGGCGGAAGATATATCCATGGCTCGCGCTCTGGCATATAGAATGGTGGAGGAGATGAGGTTCGACAATCCCCGTACGGCCGAAAGAAGTGCCGAAGAGTTGATGACCGAAGCTTATGGAGATGTAGAGGAGATGCTGAGAAAACTCGAAGAGGTGAGGAGAAAGATAACCGCCTATCTGCTCGAAAACGAAAGTATAGATATTTCCGAGACCAGGAGAATACTCCGTGAAATTTTTTAGCGGATTTTCACTGAAGGGGGAAGAGGAGCTTTTCGAACGGTGGCTCGTAAAGGGTGACACGGTCGTGGCAGGATTCAGTTACGGTGCCATAAAGGCTTTCGAAGATGTATATCGTGGAGATGGAAGGGTAGATAGACTGCTTCTCTTCTCACCGGCTTTTTTTCAATTCAAACCCAGGCGCTATATCGAGCTTCAGTTGGATTCATTCAGAAAGAATCGGGACGCCTACATTGATAAATTTTTGGAAAGGTCGGCTTATCCATGCGACTACTCAGTCATGGAGAGTTATAGAGACAGCCGAAGCGACATAGACGATCTCGAATTTCTGTTGAATTACGAATGGAAAATCGCTGAGATCGAGGAGGTATTGGAGAGGGGTACCAGAATAGAGGTATTTACAGGCTCCAAAGACAAAATCGTCGATAGCGGGTCGATAGTGGACTTTTTCTCAGGTACGGTTCCGTGCTATGAGATAAAAGGTGCCGGACATATTTTGAAATTAGCGAAAGAACAAGGAGATTGGATTTTATGAAAAGCGGTACTATCGTAGTGATTACAGGGTGTAGTAGCGGTATAGGTCTGGAGACGGCTCTATATCTTTCGGAGAGGTTCGTGACCGTATATCCGACGGCGAGATACGACCATGAGGTCGAAGCTCTCGTGAAGAGGGGCTTCGACAATGCGATGAAGCTGGATGTCAGAAATCCGGAAGAGATATCGACGGTCATTTCAGCCGTTCTCGAAAAAGAGGGCCGGATCGATGTCTGGTTCAACAATGCGGGGTATGGGCAGATGGGAGCCGTGGAAGATCTCCCCACCGATGCTCTCAGAGAGCAGTTCGAGACGAATCTCTTCGGACTTCACGAATGTACCAGACAGATAGTTCCAGTCATGCGCAGGCAGGGAGGCGGTAAGATTATACAGCACAGTTCGGTACTCGGATTGGTGTCACTTCCGCTCCGAGGAGCCTACAACGCCAGCAAATATGCGGTAGAGGGGTTGACCGACACTCTGAGGCTGGAGCTCGAAGGTAGCGGAATATATCCAGTACTGCTGAATACCGGTCCCATTACGAGCAGATTCAGAGAAAATGCGATCGCCACTCTGGAAAAGATAGATATGGAAAATTCCGTATGGAGGGAGAGATACAGAAAGAGTCTCTCTTCGTCGTCGAGTGCCCCTTTCAATCTGACGGCCGATGCCGTGGCTTCGGTGGTACACCGTATCATCCTCGACGACCATCCCCGTCCCAGATACTATATCACGAAAGCCACGGTACTCCTGGGATTTCTAAAACGGATTCTGAGTACATCGATGATGGATAAAATACTCCTGAAGGTATGAATGTGATAGAATACTTGGAAATAGTCTCAAAGGAGATATGATGGATACTGTACATATAGGTATAGTGACGACCAGCGATAGAGCGAGTCAGGGTATATACGAGGATATCTCCGGTACAGCGATACGGGAGACACTCGAAGAGTATTTGAAAAACAGTATAGAGTGGTACTACAGATGTATACCGGACGAACTCGTTACGATAGAGGAGAAACTTCTGGAACTCACGAGGGACAAGAAGTGCGATCTCATAGTGACTACCGGAGGTACCGGCCCCGCACCCAGAGATGTGACGGTGGATGCCACGATCAGTGTATGCGACAAACTGCTGCCGGGATTTGGCGAGAGGATGAGGCAGGTGAGTCTGCAGTATGTCCCTACCGCTATATTGTCGAGACAGACGGCGGGAGTGAGCGGAAAGAGTCTTATCGTCAATCTGCCAGGCAAACCGAAATCTATCAGAGAGTGTCTGGATGCAGTGTTTCCGGCCATTCCCTACTGTATAGATTTGATCGGTGGCGCATATATGGAAGTGAACGAAGATGTAATAGAGGTCTTCAGACCGAAAGGAGCGTAGTTTTGGAGAACCAATGGATATAGAGATGATAGATGCCAAATTTTCGGAGATATATGCCGAACTCGAAAAGGAGGTAATGGAGATACTGTCGGATACGGCACTCGACAAGAGAGAGACGAATCTCAGGATGAAGCCTCTGAGCTCGACCAAAAAGATACTCTCAAACGCGCTGGAGAGTATCAGGATGGTGGATAGACTCGCGAAGGAAGAGATGCGAAACGGAAAAGGAGATATATAGATGCAGATGACTATATACGATTCGGTACTCAAGAGAAAAGTACCGTTCGAACCCATCAGAGAGAACGAAGCGTCCATATATGTCTGTGGCCCTACCGTTTACGATGACGCGCATCTCGGCCATGCCCGAAGCGCGTTGAGTTTCGATATGCTCAGACGGACTCTCAGAGAGCTGGGATACAGTGTCAAATTCGCGAGAAACTTTACCGATATCGACGACAAGATCATAAACAAGATGAGAGAGAGCGGAAAGAGTCTCGAAGAGATCACTTCGTACCATATAGAGAGATATCTCGCCGAAATGGGAGAGTTGGGAATAGAGAGAGCCGATATAGAGCCGAAAGCCACCGAATCTCTCGATGCCATAGAGAAGATGGTGATGGGCCTGATAGATAGAGGATATGCCTACAGGTTGCAATCGGGAGATATCTACTTCGATACATCCAGAGATGAAAAGTACGGCTCCATTTCCCATATGGTGACGGATGAAGATGAAAACAGAAGCAGGATAGAGTGTGTCTATGGTAAAAGAAATCCGAAAGATTTCGCACTTTGGAAAGCTTGCGGTGGAGATGGAGATGTCTGTTTCGATACATCTATCGGAGAGGGTCGGCCGGGTTGGCATATAGAGTGTTCGGCGATGATAGAGAAACATTTTGTCGGTAACGGTCGATATACCATAGATATACATGGAGGTGGAGCGGATTTGCTCTTTCCCCATCACGAGAACGAAGCGTCACAGACAAGATGTGCGACAGGGCATGAGATAGCCAAATACTGGATGCATAACGGTTTTGTCCAGATAGACGGTGAGAAGATGAGCAAGAGTCTCGGAAACAGCTTTTTTCTAAAAGACGCTCTGCGTGTGTATGGTGGCGAAACATTGAGATTCTATCTCGTGAGTGTTCACTACAGAAACGATTTCAACTTCAACGAAGTGGATCTCCAGAGCTCCAAAAAGAGACTCGATAGATTGTATCGACTCAAAAAGAGAGTGGCCTCCTCTTCTGCGGGAGAAGTTGGCAAAGATTTCAGAGAGAGGCTCCTTTCGGCGATGGCGGATGATCTCAACAGCTCCAAAGCGATGGCGGTGATAGACGATATGGTCTCCGAAGCCAATGAACTGCTCGACAGCGGTGGAGCCAAAAAGGGTGATAGAAAGAGGATAGTGGCCGATATCCAATTCGTATCCAGACTCATGGGATTTGGAGGCTCGGATCCTTTCGAGTGGTTTCAACAGGGTGTCGATCCTGTGCAGAGAGAGAGGATAGAAAAACTTCTCGAAGAGAGGATAAAAGCCAAGAAAAGCGGTGATTACGATAGAGCGGACGCTATCAGAGACGAGCTGAGCGATATGGGAATAGGATTGATGGATACACCGGATGGTACCAGGTGGGAAAAGCTCTGAAGCGTATTGTAAAGATAGGTATGGTTCGGAGTCGGTATATCCATATTCTGTTGGCCATATCAATATTTACCCTCTCTCCTATAGAGTGTGAAAAGATTCGATATAGCGTCGAGTCGTCCATCCTCGGCAAAGTGGCCCATATAGATTTCGACTCCAGTAGAGACAAGAGAGGTTACAGAGTGGTGCTCGAAGCCAAGACGGAGGGTGTCGCGGCACTGATGACGAGGAATCGCAGAGATAGATATATCTGCGAAGGCAATATAAGCGGAGCCGAGTATATATCCCGCTCTTTCGTCGTGAGGAGAAAGAGCGATACGAAAAAAGAGATAGACGAGTATATCGTGGATAGGAGTAGACTCGAGTTGTCAAAAAGACGCACGAGATACAAACACTCTTCTCCCCGTACGAAGAGTAAACTTCTGGACTACTATACCGACCAGGATTTGTGTACCATATATGCGAATGTCCTGCCTCTCGCCATCGAAGAGAGTGCGGGGAAGGTATTTTCCGTATATTCTGCCGGTGTTGAGAAGGCGGGAGGAAAAGTGGAGATATACAGAGATTCGAAAAACGCCGGCAGAGATGGGGAGATGACATTCATCGTCAAGATACCGGGGGAGATACTGGGAAAAAAGGGCCGCAGTATCAGACTTGTGACAGATAGGAATCTGACTCTGCTGAAGGCTGAACTCTCTCCTCTTCCTATAGTCGGTACGATTACGGTGAAGCGTCACTGAAAACTTTTTTTCCGTTTCGTTAAACTCCATTATTCTTGAGATGCGATAATTTCACAAATGAATTCAAAGGAACGATATGAAAAAGATTACAGGAATATCTATAGCGGTAGCCGCACTCTTGGCGACAGGTGTCGCAAACGCTTCGTCTGTCAAAGATGTAAACGAGAGTGAAACTCCAAAAGTGCAAAAAGTGGTAGAGAAGGGTGCTGTGAAAGATGCATCATCTGCCGCAGAGAAAGCACGAAACGGTAGTGTGAAAAAGAGTGGAGAGGCAAAAAAAGAGATATCGCAATTCGAAGCCTATGCAAAAGCCGAAAGAGCGATGAGACTCCAACGGGTATTTTCCACCGAAGCATCCGCGCACAAAGGAGTGAAAAAGGCATCAAAAGAGATAATGGAGGCTATAGGGATGACTCTCGAAGCCGCCAAAGCGATAAAAGCCGGCAATGCCGACAAAGCTTTAGAGAGTCTGAAAACAGCTACTATAGATTTCGACAAGGCGCTCAAAGCGGACCCCTCTCTGGATATCGTACCTGTAGCGGCACAGGTTTCTATCAAAAGTTTTGCGGGTGACTCCAAAATCATAGCCGAAGCTCTAGACAAAGCGGGAAAACTCCTGAAGGAGAAAAGAACGCAGGATGCCAGAGATATATTGATTCCACTCCAGGATGAGATGGATTTCGTGACACAGTACATACCCATGAAGATATATCCCGAAATTACGAAAAAGGCGAAAAAAGCTCTGGAAGATGGTAAAAAAGACGAAGCTTTGATGATTCTCGCTAAAGGGTTCGGCACATTCATAACCCTGAAAGAGATCATTCCCATACCGCTGATGCTCGCTTCGGATATGGTGAACGAAGCATCATCGATAGATAAAAACGAGAAAGAGCAGGCGGTAAAACTGCTCGAGATGGCAAAAGAGGAGCTCAAAAGAGCCGAATTGCTTGGATACTCTTCGAAACATGATGAAGCATACACATCCTTGAAAAAACAGATAGAGGCGATAGAGGATGAGATAAAGGGCAAAAATATGGTCGAAAAACTCTATGAGAAGATCAAAAACAGTTTCAAGTCACTATTTGAAGATGTAAGAAAAGATAGAGTGGAACAGAAATAGATAGATTGGCGGGAGACTATTTACAGTGTAGCTCTTCCGCTAAATCCGAAAAGATATTTCAAGCCTCTCACATATGCTATAATCCCCCAAACTCCAGAGAAGGAGAGTATATGAAGAGACTCCCCGTAGGAATACAGACCTTCAGCGAAATTATAGAGAAGGATTATCTCTACATAGACAAGACCAAAGAGGCTCTGCAGTTGATAGAGGGGCACAAATACGCCTTCCTCTCCCGCCCGAGGAGATTCGGTAAATCCCTCTTCCTGGATACCCTGCACAATATCTTCGAAGGCAGAAGAGAGCTCTTCGA
>Ga0256913_10000973_pt1 | contig 14903 bp, 13 predicted proteins | sample Axial_MatmetaG_FD_185970 | JGI IMG/M metagenome (GOLD analysis project Ga0256913, IMG submission 185970) | Deep-sea worm associated microbial mat communities from Axial Seamount, Juan de Fuca Ridge, Pacific Ocean - Axial_Mat | ecosystem: Environmental > Aquatic > Marine > Oceanic > Microbial...
GGGCTGTAACTTTTTTCCGCAGACCCGGGGGCATGTCCAGAAGAAGGGTCTGGAATGAATCCAGCATTACGGAGATAAGAAAGTCGGTGATACTCACATTGAAATCATCCGCCCGTTTCTTCAGGGTGGCGGCGGGCATGATTCCGGTGGTGATTTTATAATATCCCGGTCGTTCCAGGGAAAGAGGGAGCCTGAAAGCCGGATCGTGCCTGGGGGGAGAGGGGAGTTCGGGATTACCGAAATGCCGGAAAGCATCTTCATCTTCACCTTTCCGTATCGCCCCTCCCGGAACCGGAAGGTTTCCGCAGTCCTTCCGTTTGATACCTTCGAGGTGGAGGTACTCTGCCAGAAGAGATTTCAGAAAAACAAGGGCACCTGTTCCGTCTGAAAGAACATGGGAGAATTCCACCGCAATCCTGTTTTTCCAGCATCGTACCCTGAAGGGGAATATCCCCCGGCGGCGAATGGGAAAATTCATACATGGGTAGCGGGAATCTCTTTCCACCCGGACCGTATGCTGAGAGGAGTCCAGGGAATACCAGAACACACCCCGTTTGAGGTGCACGGAGAAATAGGGAAAACGGGGCATCAGATTTGTGAGGGCCTCCTGAAGGTGGTTCAGGTTGATTGCAGAACTGAGATCTGCTGAGATCCGGAACACAGTGGTTCGCCTGTCATCGCTGATAGAGGGATAGAGTTTTCCTGCATTATCCAGACGGTACCATCGGGGCATGTGGTGAAGATATCCCCACCGGGCTCCGGAGGCAAGGTGTTCAGATATTTCCGGCGGTCTGGACTGAGTATACAGCTCCGGGATAGTGTCGGGGCATGAAGCAGCCCTTTCTCCTTTTCGATCTGGACAATACTCTGTATCCACCATCTTCCGGGATTCTCCAGGAAATGAACCGCCGGATCGGATATTTCTGTGCGGAGTACTTCGGTATCGATGTGGATCAGGCCGATGAAATGCGCCGGGGAAAGCATCTGATTTACGGAACCACCCTGCAGTGGCTCCGGTCCTGTCATGGTCTGGAAGATCCAGAACCTTATATCAAAGCCATTCACCCTGTGGATATTGAATCGTTTGTCGATCCGGATCCCGAGCTGCGTTCCTTCATCTCCCGGCTTCCGGGGGAATATATTCTGCTTACAAATTCGCCTATGGAGCATGCTCTGAGAACTCTCAGAGCTCTGGACCTGGAAGATCTGTTTCCCCGAATCTGGGATCTCAGACGTCTGGGGTATCGAGGTAAACCTTACCGTGAGGCTTATGAGAAGGTTCTGGCTGATCTCGGACTCCATGCCTCCGAGGCACTTCTGATTGACGATAATGAGGCCAATATTGATGGATTCAGAAAACTTGGAGGGAGAGTTCTTCCGGTGAGAGATTTAACGATAGCTCAATGGATGGAAAAGCTATCCATGATTCTGGAGGCCTGATCTGTATTTCAGTCTTTTCCATGCCGCCCTGTTCGCAGCGGTGGTTTCACCGGCGGTTCAGAACCGATAAGTCCCTCGACGATATCCCCTGATTCCGTTACCATTTTTTCATGACGAAGAAACCTTTATCCGGGGACAACCCGAAAATCATGTATAAGGAACGCAGTCTGGATCGTGTTCATAAATTCCTGATGGCAGGGGATACCGTAAGAGGATACCTGGTAAGAGGCAGCCGGGTGGTCCGGGAGATGAAGGCCAACCATTCTCTCGGCCCTCTGGAAACACATCTGATCGGGCAGGCCTCTCTGGGAGCTCTGCTCATGGCTGCCAATCTGAAAGATGAGGGGCGTATCCGTCTGCAGTGGGAATGCGGGGGGCCTGTGGGTGGTATCAGTGTGGAGGCGGATTCTCACGGGACGGTCCGGGGATATCTGCAGAATGTTCCTGTAATTCTGGAAGAAGAATCCGACGGCCGGTATCCGGATCTTTTCGGTCCGGGCTTTCTGACGGTAACAAGAGTTTTCGAAGGAAAAGCGGAGCCCCGGAACAGTACCGTGGCTCTGCAGTACGGTACGATTGCTAAAGATCTCACCGCCTATCATCTGGAGAGCGAACAGGCTCCCACCGCCATGGCTCTGAGTGTGGCTTTCGACAGTGAAGGGGAGCCGACCGGGGCCGGAGGTCTGTTTCTTCAGGCTCTTCCGGGAGCCTCTGATGATCTTATTACAGGGCTCGAGGAAATCCTTGAAACCCTTCCTTCTCTGGGAGAGGCTTTTGCCGGGGAACAGGCTGCGGAAGAATTGATTCACAAGCTGTTTTCGGCTCAGAATCCCCGGATTATTGATTCGAAGCGGGTGGAGTTCTTCTGTCCCTGCGACAGCGGTATGTTCGAACGCTATCTTCAGGGACTTTCAGAAGAGGACCGGATGGAAATCCGGGAGAAAGGACCCTTCCCCCTGGAGATTACCTGTCAGAACTGTTCTTCTGTGTATTATTTTGAGGAATCGGTTATCAGAAAACTTCTGAGCTGACCTGGAAATGCTCTGTTTTAAAGGCTGTTATATTCGAAATCCCTGATAAACCTTCTCTGTTCCCGGTATTCGGGTATATTTTGCTCGACAGGAACCCGGTGGGGAATTATCGTTAAAATAACCCAAGCAAGGAGAAGGTTATATGAAAAAGTTTTTTCTGGTCCCGGCACTGATGCTGATTGCCGCCGGTCTGTTTGCCACAGGTGCGGACGAAGGCGAAGGCAAGGTGCTCAATCGTTATGTGGTGTCAAAGATTCAACCTTTTGATCCCGCCGACATGACGGATCTCTACACCTCTCAGATTTACGGTGATATCGCTGAGGCTCTGTTCAGTTATGAATACCTCACCGACACCTATGTGCTGAAACCTGAGGTGGCCGAGGCCATGCCGGAAGTTTCCGCAGACGGGCTCACCTATACCATCAAACTCAGAAAAGATGCTTATTATTACGATCCTCTGAAGGAAGTGTTTCCCAAGGGCAAGGGACGTGCAGCCAACGCTCATGATTTTGTACTCTCCATCAAGAGACTGGCCGATCCGGCGAATGAATCCGGGGGCTGGTGGCTCTATGAAGGTTATATCAAAGGTCTGGATGAATGGGCGGCCGCAGGTGCGGACTATTCTGCAGTGGTTGAAGGATTTAAAGCTCTGGACGACTATACCCTTCAGCTCACTCTGACCAAACCCTATCCCCAGATTCTCTACACTCTGGCCATGCCTTTCACCTATCCGGTTCCCCAGGAACTTCTGGATACCTACGGTGAAGAGTTCGCCAACTATCCTGTCGGTTCAGGTGCCTACTATTACGATCATCTGGAATCCATTCCTGATAATAAATACGTACTTCAGAAGAATCCGGTCTGGCGGGGACAGAATTTCCCCTCGGCTGCTTCCGCAGGTCAGGCTGTCACCGAAAAACTCGGTGCCGATACCCTTGCAGAATACGGTGGGAAAGCGCTTCCTTTCTGCAACACTGTCGTCTGGAATGTGATAGAAGAGAGCTCGGTACAGTGGCTCAAGTTCCTCAACGGAGAACTGGATATCAGCGGTATCCCCAAGGATAACTTTGCCGATACTGTTATCAATAATGAATTGACTGATGAAATGAAGGCCAAGGGCATCACTCTGGATATCAACCCCACCCTGGATGTTACATATACCTTCTTCAACATGGAGAATCCCATTCTCGGTACCAACGAAAAACTCAGGCAGGCCATGTCCATGGCTTACAACCATGAGAAGGCACTGGAGATTTTCTACAACTTCAGGGGTATCAATGCCCAGACTCTGATTCCTCCGGGGCTTGGAGGATACGATCCGGACTATGAGAATCCCTATGCTACCTACAATCCGGAGAAGGCCAGGGCCCTGCTGGCTGAAGCCGGCTATCCCGGGGGCGAAGGCCTGCCGGTATTCAAGTATCAGATGTACTCGACAAAAAGCGCCACTCATCGTCAGATGGTTGAGTTCTTCATTGAGAATATGAAGGCTATCGGCATTGAAGTGGAAGCCGTGGCCGGAGACTGGCCCACCTTCCTGGAACGCATCGATTCTCATGAAGTGGAGATCGGCGGAATCGCCTGGGGCGCCGACTATCCAGACGCTCAGAACTTTCTGCAGTTGAATTACGGACCCAACAAAGCTCCCGGTCCCAATGCCGCCAACTATGATAATCCCCGGTTCAATGAGCTCTATGAGAAAGGTGCTTTCATGCAGCAGAGTCCCGAGAGGGATGCTCTTTATGCTGAAGCTGCCCAGCTTGCGGCAGAGGAAGTCCCCTGGATTATGGGTGTACACAGACTCTCCTACGCACTGGTGCAGCCCTGGGTGAAAACCCGTGTTTTCCGTGACATCGGTGCCGGTTATTCCAAGTATCTGGATATAGACACCGAGCTGAGAGGGCAGTGATTTCATCAGGCCTCTGCTGATTCACTGATTCTGATTTATCCGGCGCCCTGCTGCCTGCGGGGCGCCTTTCTTCCCGAATTTTCTATTACCGGAGCCCTACATGGTTAATTACATCATCAGGCGCCTTCTGCATCTTGTTCCCATTATCCTGGGTGTGGCGCTGGTATTCTTTCTTATCTTCAATGTTATCGGCGGACAGGAGAAGTATCTCTACAACATGCTTCCCCAGAAATCCCGTTCCGCCGAGCAGATAGACTATTACCGGCATAAATACGGACTGGACCGGCCCCTGGTGGTTCAGTATCTGGATATGGTGAAGCAGATGGTCACCTTTGATTTCGGCAAGAGTGAATCCCGGAAACTTCCGGTCACCATGCTCATCAAACGTCATGTACCGGCTTCGGCAGCACTGACGGTACCGGCATTCTTCTTTGAAATCAGTATCTCCCTGATACTGGCTTCCCTGGCCGCCTATTGGCGGGGGAGCTGGCTTGATAAAACACTCACGGTACTCTCGGTGATAGGAATGTCAATCTCCATGCTGGTTCTGATTATGCTCGGTCAGCAGTTTCTGGCTTACAGAATGGGGCTTTTTCCCATCTCCGGCTGGACAAGGGGTATAGGAGCCGTGAAGTATCTCCTCCTACCATGGCTGCTCTGGGTAACAGTTACCGTGGGCTATGATGTTCGTTTTTTCAGGACAACCCTGCTGGAGGAATCACACAGAGATTATGTCCGTACCGCCCGGGCCAAGGGCGTGGGGAACAGAAACATCATGGTGAATCACATTCTGCTCAATGCCATGATTCCCATCCTCACTTACGTTGTCATGCAGATACCTTTTCTTCTCACCGGAAGTCTGCTCCTGGAACGGTTTTTCAGTATTCCCGGGATCGGCGACCTGATGGTGAACTCCATAGCCAGTTATGACCTGCCTGTTCTCAAGGCGACAGTTATGGTCTACACCCTGTTTTTTGTATCCTTCACTCTGATTACAGATATTCTCTACGCTCTGGTCGATCCCAGAGTCAGGCTGAGTTAGGGGAACGTATGAAAAATACAAAACGTGATATTTTCGTTGGAAAGAGTCCCTTCCAGCTTTCAATACTGCGGTTGAAACGCAATCCCCGGGCGATGGCGGCTTTTATTGTTGTGGTGATTTTTGCATTGATGGCCATTCTCGGGAATTTCAATATCTTCGGGCTGCAGGATGCCGCATCCTCCTTCAATCTGGACGACAGGTATATCAAAGCTTTTTCCACCTGGCATCATCCCCTCGGTACAGATAACTTCGGCCGGGATATTCTGGCCCGGGTGGTTGTGGGTACCAGAGTATCTCTCTTTCTGGGTGCTGCAGCCGGGCTGTTCATGATTCCCATCGCCATCGTCATGGGATCGTTATCCGGTTACTACGGGAAATATGTGGATGACATCATCATGTATGTGATGAGTGTGATCATTGCAATTCCCGGTCTTCTTATCATTATGAGCCTGGTTCAGGTACTGGGCCGCACCTTTTTCATTATCGCACTGGCATTTGCTCTCACCGGATGGGTGGGGCTGGCCAGGGTGATGCGGGGGTCCTTCATGCAGGCCCGGGAGTACGAGTACGTTCTGGCAGCCCGCTGTCTGGGTGCAAGTGACCGGCGGATTATCTTCAAGCATATTCTTCCTAATATGACTCACTTCATTATTGTCCGCTTTATTCTGAACTATGTCGGTGTAATCAAGTCCGAGGTACTCCTGGCATTTCTTGGACTCTCGGTAATCGGTGTTCCCTCCTGGGGAAACATGATTGATGAGTCCAAACTGGAGCTCACTGCCGGTAACTGGCAGAACATGATTGCCGCTACCATGTTCATGTTCATCTTTCTGGTTGCCCTGAATATTTTCGGTGATGCCCTCAGGGACGCTATGGATCCGAAACTGAAAAATGTCACTTACAAGGTGGACGACTGATGAGCACTGAAAAAACTACCGCCCTGCTGGAAATCCGGGGGCTGAAGACTTACTTCCATACTGAGGAAGGCCTGGTAAGGGCCGTTGACGATGTCTCTTTCAGTCTGAACCGGGGGGAAGTACTGGGCCTGGTGGGAGAATCAGGATGCGGTAAATCGGTTACCAGTTATTCCATCATGCAGCTGCTTCCCATGCCTCCGGGGCGTTTTGAAGGGGGTGAGATTATTTTCAAGGGCCGGAATCTCCTTGAACTGAAGGACTCGCAGATGAGGAGGATACGGGGGAATGAGATCGGTATGATTTTTCAGGAACCCATGACGGCTCTGAATCCTGTTGTGAGGGTGGGAAAACAGATAGAAGAAGCCCTGGCTCTTCATACCGATCTTGATAAAGAGGGACTTAAAGGCAGAGCTGTGGATCTGCTGGATAAAGTGGGGATTCCCGAACCGGCCCGCCGGGCTGAATCCTACCCTCATGAACTCTCAGGAGGCATGAGACAGCGGGTAATGATTGCCATGGCTCTCTCCTGCAATCCGGACCTGCTGATTGCGGACGAACCCACCACAGCTCTGGATGTGACGATTCAGGCACAGATTCTGGAGCTTATCAGGGATATGCAGGGTGTTACAGGATCGGCGATGATACTGATTACCCACGATCTGGCGGTTATTGCTGAAACTGTGGACAGAGTTGCTGTTATGTATGCCGGGAAGATAGTGGAAATAACCGATGTGAAAACCATCTTTTCCCATCCGGCTCATCCTTATACCCAGGGTCTGCTGCGGTCCATCCCCGTACTCGGGGAACCGGGGAAATCCCTGAAGGCTATTCCCGGCCGGGTTCCCGGTCTTATCGATCTTCCCGAAGGATGTTCATTTGCTAACCGCTGTGATTCAGCCGGACCCCGGTGCAGGTTGGAACTGCCGATGTTGAAAGATCTTGCCCCGGGGCATGAAGTTCGCTGCCATCTCCATGATGGGGGAGTGGAATAATGGACAATCTGGTATCCATAAGAGATCTTAAAATGCACTTCCCCATCCGTTCCGGTCTGCTGCGCAGGGTTGTCGGCCATGTGAAGGCTGTTGACGGTGTGAGCTTTGACATCCCCCGGGGGAAAACTGTCGGTCTGGTGGGTGAATCCGGCTGTGGGAAAACCACTACAGGACGTACCCTGGTGGGTCTGTACAAGGCGACATCCGGCACGGTTGATTTTGACGGGCAGAACCTGACGGAACTGAAAAACCGGGATATCATCAAACTCCGGCGCCGGTTTCAGATGGTATTTCAGGATCCCTACGGCTCTCTGAATCCCAGAATCCCTGTGGGTGATATCATTGCTGAGGGTCTGGATATTCATAAACTCTATGAAACCCGGGAGGAACGACGGGACATCGTAGAGAGTCTGATGGATAAAACCGGTCTCGACCCGGCTTATATCAACCGTTATTCCCATGAATTCTCAGGTGGACAGCGGCAGCGCATCGGAATTGCCCGGGCTCTGGCTCTCAATCCCGATCTTCTGGTTCTGGATGAACCGGTGAGTGCCCTGGATGTATCCATTCAGGTACAGATTCTTGAGCTGCTGAACAATCTGAAAAAAGATATGGGACTCACCTATCTGTTCATCGCCCACGATCTGTCGGTTGTGGAATATTTTTCCGATTATGTTGCTGTGATGTACCTGGGGAAAATTGTGGAACTGGCAGATAGAGCGAGTCTCTACGCCGAAAAGTATCATCCTTATACCCAGGCTCTGATATCCGCTGTTCCGGTACCTGATCCTGAAACAAAAAGGAAAAGAATTATCCTGGAAGGTGATGTTCCCTCGCCGATTTCACCTCCTTCGGGATGTCCTTTCCACCCCCGTTGTCCACAGGTTATGGATAAATGCCGGAAAGAAATTCCCCCTGTAGTGGAGAAGAAACCGGGACACAGGGTGAGCTGCTGGCTGCATGCCTGAACCGGTAAACCATGTTCTACAGTGTTTACCTGAGTAAAGATAATCTCATCCTTTCCTGGCGGATGAGTACAGGGCTCCGGGTAGCTCTGGCGTTCGCTTTTCTTTCGGTTTCCGCTGTACTGTTCCGGGTTCTGGCCTCCGGAGATTTTACCGGTACATCTCCTTTCGGTAGGGTGAATCTGATTCTGCTTCCTTTTTTACTTTTTCTCGGAGTGCTGTATGAGGATTCGATTGTACTGAACAGAAAGGATGAATGGCTGGAGACCAGGACGGGGCTGATTTTTCTGAAGCGTATCAGACGCTGGAAGGCGGAAGATCTGACCGGGATCGAGTACCGGACTGTCAGAGGCAGCGGGAAAACAGATAATACCGGTCCGGCGGGAAACCTGAGGGTGAGGGTGTTCTTCGCGTTTCAGATGAGGAATCAGCTGGTTATTCTGGACCGTTCATGCCGGCCGGGAAAAGCGGAAACCTGGCTCCGGGCTTTTCAGGCTTTCTGGCCCCGGTCTGTGGATGTTGTTCAATGACTCCCAGGCTGAGAAGAATCATCATTATCGTTTTTATTCAGCTGTTGTTTCTCGCCCTGATAGTGTTTTTTCCGGAGTCAGAGAAGGATCGGCGCTTCGGTATCGAGGTTTCTCCTCCCAGGAGGATTGTCCGAATGGAAACAACCTCCACCGGGGATACTGTTCTTGATGCCATGAGTGATGCGGATCTGTTCGACCGTTACAGGTTCACAAGAGCCGTGGGAGTTGAAGCTCCGGGAACGGCCCTGCTTATTCTTCCTGACGCGAAGTATGCCGAATACTGGCATATGGAGGCTCTGCTTTGTGAAATACAGAAGGCGGGTATGGGAGCTCTGATTCTTGATCTGAAGGATGCGGGAGAATTTATTCCTCTGAGATCAGAAGAAGGTGTTCTGCGGACAACCGAAGAACGTTACACTCTTTTTGCCGATGCTGCCGGGAAATGGCTGAAATCTCTCGGTTTCAGAGATGTCATACTGTTGAGCTTCGGGAACGGGGCTGCTGCCGCATGGAATTTAATCAGCAGGAGCCCCGGGGATTTCAGTGCCTGGGTTGATATCTCCGGGCATTTCGGTTTTCTGAAGAATCGCAGCCCGGAGAACCTTCCGGAAGGTTCTCTGCCCTCGTATCTTTTTTTCAGTGCTGCTCTCGATCCCCGTTTATCTGAAACCCGGAAAGCTGTGAAACTGCTGAGTTCCTCGGGTGCTTCAGGGAATCTTTCTATTATCCCGGATACCGGACGGGGACTTCGGGATTCCCGGGGGCAACTGGATCCCGGTATGGAATCTTCGCTGCGCAGGAGCCTTCTTGACTGGTGTCTGAAGATTACTGGACAGTTATATCAAGCAGAGTGATAATGTTCCGGGAGCATATCAGTGTGAAGGCGGCAGATTCGGCAACCGGACTCAAAGGTTTATACGATCTTATCGGTTCCGGAGAGGGAAGCCGGGCTTTGAGAGCAGCTCCTCTGCTCAGGGGCGCTTCTCCTTACTGGTATGCTGCCGCGCGGATACGGAAATCAGGAGATGTTATTTCCGAAGTGATTCTTGTCCTTCAGGGGCCGGACGGGACTCCCCGGCGTCTTGCTGAGGTTGAGGATGCTGTTTTACGCGGAGAACTTGCAGATGCGGACCAGGTTCTGGATGCGGTTAAAGAAATGATTGTTTGTGAAGATGACAAAGATGGTTCTGCGGCGGCAAAAAGCTTTCTGGCCGGCTGGATCTGTGCCGATGTTATCGGCCGCTGTCTGTCCGACTCTGATATCGGAGCTGACTGATTATGCTGTTGGACCGGAAACCCCAGGAAGTGTGGCTGGATCTGCATTACCGTTACAAAGGTGAAATATTCAGATTCAATCTGCCCCTTCCCCAGGGCGGGAAGTTCCTCGATGGTCTGCGGGTGGATTACGAACGGGTGAATCTTCCCGAAGGACGACGCTTCACGATAGAAATGGAACCCCTGACGGAAGTGGAGATGCTCAGGTTCGAGCTGACCGGCCATCTGGTTTACGGAGAAAATATCAAAAGCGTTTTTGTCAATGGATATCAGTCCTGGACCGGCAGCAGAGAGAGGTTTCCCGGAGAAAAGATTTCAGCTCTCAACTGGCCGGGAAGGATTTTCCTTCTTCAGAAATACGGGGATTATCAGTTATACAGTTACCCGGAGAAGAAAGGCCGTTTTCACGGTTATTCCTATGCATATACCCGTTATCCGAATCGTCTTTTCTTTGCCGGAAGTCTGGATGAGAGTGCCGGGTATTCGATTATCGGAACTGATTTAAAGCACGATCTGTTTTCATTGTCCAAAGATGTTGCAGGACTCCGGCTGAATGATCGGAAATTGATTCTCGACTTTGTTCTTCTGGAAGGATCGGAAGATGAAGTATTCGACCGCTATAAGGAACTCCGGAAAGGTGATTCAGGGATACCTCCCGGGGGCAGGGCCGCTGCATGGAGCAGCTGGCATGGTGCTGTGGGAACGATTGATGAAGTATCAATCCGCCGGAATCTGGCGGAATTCAGGGAACGGAAGATTCCTCTGAAATACTTTATTATCGGTAATGGATGGGAATCAGCTCCCGGAGACTGGGAGAGTCCTTCCCCGGGATTCCCTTCAGGAATGTCCTCCCTGGCTGCGGAAATAAAAGGCAGCGGTTATGTCCCCGGGATATGGTTTTCGCCGTTTATTGTCGGTAGGGAATCGTCGGTATTCCGTAACCGGAAGGAATGGCTGGCAAAGGATGCCGGCAGGCGGCTGAAACCCGCAGGCTGGATTCCGTCTATCGGCGGCACTTTTTTTGCATTGGATCTTTCCCTGGCCGATGTCCGGGATTATATCGCTGAAAGTATCAGGCGGATCAGAGAGGAATGGGATTTCGGGCTGATAAAAATGGATCTGCTTTATGCCGCAGCTCTGTATCCTTCGAAGGGGAAGAGCCGGGGGGAAGCCATGTCTGATGCGATGAATTTTCTTCATTCTCTGAAGGGCGGCAGTGAGTATCTTCTGAGCAGTGTCCCTCTGGAAAGTGCTTTCGGGAAAGCTGAATACTGCCGTATCGGAGCGCAGACAACGCCATTCTGGGAGCATCGTTTCACCAGAAATCTTCACAGCCGTGAACGTTTCTCAACCTTGAACAATCTCCGGTCGACTGTCGGTAGAAGACAGCTGAACGGCCGGTTCTTCTCCAATGATACGGATACCTTTCATCTGAGCAGCGGCAGAAAGTCCATGGAAGCTCCGAGGCGCTATACCCAGCTTCTCCTTCATTACCTTCTCGGCAGTCTGATTACAACATCGGATAATCTGAGTGATTATGATGAAGATGAGATGAAAACCTATCTCTCCCAGTTTCCCATGATTCAGCCGGAATTGGAGGATGTTCAGGAATCCCGTCGGACGGTTACAGTGAAATACCGTGCCGGAGGGCGGAGCTTCATCAGTATCTCCAATCTGGCGGAACGTATACGTCCATTTGAACTGCCCGAGGGAAAATGGTTCGGAGCCAAGGGGCTCAAACGGAGACCTCACCATGTTGCCGGAGGAAGAAAACAGGTACTGAAGCCCGGAGAGTCCCGTAATTATATGAGCCTTGATAATGAATATTTTGCCGGAAGTGATGGACATATTTTCCCCGGGTGTGAAATTGAATCTGTTCTCTGCAGTGGAACTGATTTCACCGTAAAACAGAACCCGGCAGTCCGGAGCTCTTTCCGGATCTGGCTCCGGGTACCGGATGAGTTGAAAAATATGGATATCCGGATTAATGGAGGAACTGCAGAGTTCCTGACAACACCCTATGGCGATACCCTTGTAACCGGGATTGTCAGTGCGGCCCCGGACATCGGGAGTACTTGAGCCGACCGAACTCTCTAGGAGAAGGGCAGCTTCCCTTTTCTGTGAATCTCAAGCAGGTCGATTATCGCATTTCCCCGGTTCTCAACAAGAAAAACAACGGACCGGGCGATTTCTTCCGGAGTGATAAGATCTGTCACATCGATATCCGGCCGGACATTTTTCACCATATCCGTGGCAACTCCCCCGGGAGCAATCAGGTGAACCCGTATTCCCTCGGCTGATACTTCCCGGGCCAGTACCTTTGTCCATCCCGCCAGGGCATGTTTGGAAGCGGTGTAGGCCGCCTGCATTTCGTAACCTTTGAAGGACACCACCGAACCGATATTCACCACAGCGGCCAGGGGAGAGCGGCGGAGATGGGGCAGGGCTGCCCGGGTGAGAAGAAAAGGCGACCGGGCGTTTATAACCATGAGACGGTCCCATTCTTCCGGGCCGGTTTTTTCAAAAGACCGGGAAAGAACCGCCCCCGCGTTATTCACAAGAAGATCCAGCTGGCCGGTTTCTTCCACAATCTCTTTGATTATTTTCTCCGGGTTACCCGGTTCCGACAGATCTGAAGGCATTATCAGCGTGTTCGAACCGGCGCAGAGGTCTGCTGATTCTCTCAGCAACTTTTCATCTCTGCCGGTAAGCACCGGCCGGTAGCCCGCCCGGGAAAGAGATACCGCAACAGCTCTGCCTATTCCCCGGCTGCTACCGGTTATCAGGGCAACGGGTTCTGAATCCATGTCGAACCTCCTCAGCTCCATCCGGGCAATCGGCCCGGAGTTCAACCGGTGTAATATGCATAGTAATGAATAATTATTAATATGCACAGCTTGTATAGATTATACAGGTTTATTTCAATAATCTCTAATCTCTTCGAAAGTCATGAATAAAATTCCCCGGCAGAGAGTCCGGGAATAATGAACACGCAGCATCCCAGGCAGCCTGTGAATAAATATGCACAATTCCTGCAATATGTTTCTATATAAAGAAATACAATCCCGGCATCCGGGCTTCGTAATTCCTTCACATACTCTTTATAATGGACATCCGGTAGTTTTTCGGGTAAAATTGGTGAAAATCCCAAAAGGAGAGGCTATTAATGAAAAAAGTATTAATTCTTGCATTAGCCGTAATTTCACTTGCTGCATTGACAACCATCACTGGATGCAAGGCTAAGACAAAGGCTGCATCAGCTGTTACTATGAACTGGAATCTGGGTGCAGATCCCAAAACTCTGGATCCGGGGCTGAACGGAGCCAGTGACGGCGGTGATGTGGGAAACAACACCCACGAGGGTCTGGTTCGTGAGCAGGCCGGTAAAGTTATTCCTGGAATGGCTGAAAGCTGGACCACTTCCGCTGATGGAAAAACCGTCACTTTCAAAATCCGTAAAGATGCCAAATGGTCCGACGGATCCGATCTGACAGCCAACGATTTTGTGTATTCCTGGAAACGGGCCATCGATCCGGCCACCGCATCTGAATATTCCTGGATCTGGGAGTACACCAATGTTGTCGGTGCTCAGAAAGCCGCTGAAGGCGAAGGCTCTGTAGACGATGTCGGAATCCGTGCTGTTGACGACTACACCTTTGAGGTTAAACTCATCAACCCCACCGATTACTTTGTCTCCCTGATGTCTTTTTATCATTTCATGCCGGTTAAACAGTCTTCTGTTGAAGCAGGCGCCGACGGGGCCTGGGCCAAAGACCCTGAACTGGCTGTAAGTAACGGACCTTTCCATCTGACCGGTTATACCATCGGTGACGGTCTCACTCTTGAGAAGAACCCCTATTACTGGGCCGCCGACGACGTGAAAATTGACGTGATCAATGTGAAGTTCATCGATGATCAGTCCACCGCCTATACCGCTTACAAAGCCGGTGAGTTCGACTTCCTCAACGATGTTCCTCCTGCAGAAGTTCCCCGGCTTGTCGCGGAAAATCCTGAGTATTATATCTTCCCTCTGCTGGGAACCTACTACTACAACTTCAACATGGATCTGGACATGTGGAAAGATGTCCGGGTACGCCAGGCTCTCACTATGGCCATCGACCGGGAGCAGATTACCGAAGTACTGGCCAACGGGAATGTACCTGCTGCCGGATTTGTACCTCCGGGATTTGTGGATAATAACGGTAATGACTTTTTTGAGACCGCCGGAACCTACGGTATTTCCATCGACGACGGTTCTGTAGATAAGGCGAAAGCCCTTCTGGCCGAAGCCGGATATCCCGACGGTGCCGGATTCCCGAAATTCACCCTGCTCTACAATACCAGCGAGGGACACAAGAAAGTGGCCGAGATGGTTCAGGAAATGTGGAAAACCAACCTGGGTATCGAATGTACTCTTGAAAACCAGGAATGGGCAGTCTTTCAGGACACCAGAACCGCCGGAGATTATGAACTGGCCCGGGGCGGCTGGATTACAGACTTCCTGGATCCCATGGGACTTCTGGCCATCTTTGTAACCGGAAACTCCTATAACGATCCCAACTACAGCAATCCGGACTATGATTCTCTGATGGCCAAGGCCAATGCCTCCACCGGCAAAGAGCATTACGATGCCCTGTATGCGGCTCAGGAAATCCTGATGACGGAGCTTCCCATTATTCCCGTGTACCACTACACCGATTCCTATCTCTCCTCTCCCCAGGTGAAGAACTGGACCCGGAGTCAGCTCGGTGCGCTGGACTTCAGTAAAGCCTCTATCGTCAGATAGAGTTTCACGTAATTAG
>Ga0256913_10000974_pt1 | contig 14896 bp, 13 predicted proteins | sample Axial_MatmetaG_FD_185970 | JGI IMG/M metagenome (GOLD analysis project Ga0256913, IMG submission 185970) | Deep-sea worm associated microbial mat communities from Axial Seamount, Juan de Fuca Ridge, Pacific Ocean - Axial_Mat | ecosystem: Environmental > Aquatic > Marine > Oceanic > Microbial...
AACAAGGTAGCCGTACTGGAAAGTGTGGCTGGATCACCTCCTTTTTCTCTTAGAAAACGTCTGTTGTCAACGTTATGACAACACTTGCCACTCTCCCTAGTGTCTTGTTGGTTTATTTCTTGTATTTGTTATTAGATATATTTAGATATAGTTTGAAGTATACCTAAAGGTAATAATATTAATGGGTGCTATTTAATAGCTAAAATAGCACCCAAAGGATTCACAATACCTGTAGTCTAGTTAACTTTATCCCATCGTAAAGTATCAACCTCTTTTTCATATTTTGCAATTAATAAGGTTCCCGTCATATCTCCAGTTACATTAACCGCGGTACGTCCCATATCCAAAATAGCATAAACACCCAAAATCAAAACATATGCAGCTACTGTCCAACACCGAGGTAAATAAATAGAACACGATAATCTTCAACCCAATCCTTCCCAATTCTTTAGGACTTATACTAGCAGTTCCTACTATAATAGACGCAAGTATAACGGGCATCACGATCATTTTTTAATAATCTAATAAAAAGATCCCCAAGTGGGCTTATCCATAAAATAGATGAGCCGCCAACAATACCAGTAAGCGCTCCTAATAACAATCCAATAAGAATGCCTAAAAGAAGACTTGATTTAAAGTACCAATCAAAAATACTTTTTCTTGTATTCATCTCTCCTGCTTAATATAATTTAGGTATAGTAATGACAACATGTCATTCTTGAGTTGTATATAGTTGTACATGCACATGGAAACTTAACAGACGTCCCATATTTAATCTGGTATCAATCCAGGGGCTCGTGGAAATGGGATAACGTCTCGTATATTGCGCATACCAGTCGCACATTGTACCAACCGTTCAAATCCTAATCCAAATCCTGCATGGATAACTGAACCAAAACGTCGTAAATCTAGATATGATGTATAATGAGAAGGGTTTATACCTTGTTCTTTCATACTACACAACAACACATCATAACGCTCTTCCCGCTGACTACCCCCCACAATCTCACCAAAGTAGGGAAGAATAATATCCATTGCAGCTACCGTTTTCTGATCATCATTTACACGCATATAAAATGCTTTTTCTGCTCTGGGATAATCGTATATAACAACTGGTGCCTTGTAATGAATTTCACAAAGAAACTTTTCATGCTCTGTTTGAATATCCATTCCCCATTGAGGGGAAAAGGTAAAGTTTCTTTTCGCAGATTTTAACACATCAATTGCTTCCGTATAACTTATGCGAACATAAGATGTAGTTAAAAGATGTTCAATCTGTTCGATAAGTCCGGGTGTGTGCAATGTAGAAAGAAGACGAATATCTTCAATACATTCCTTGTATAATTCATAAAGCACATAATACAACATGCTTGTACTCAACTCAATAAGTCCACCAATATCAAGAAAGGCTGCTTCGGCTTCTATCATCCAGAACTCACTTAAGTGACGGTTTGTATTGCTATTTTCTGCGCGAAATGTGGGTCCAAAAGTATACACTTTTCCTAACGCAAGCGCATGTGTTTCGGCCGCAAGTTGCCCACTGACGGTTAAATAACTTGGTGTACCGAAAAAAGAGGTTCCTTTCTTATGATGCACAGAAAATAATTCACCAGTTCCTTCTGTGTCACTACTCGTAATAATGGGCGTATGGATATGATAATATTGTTCTCGTTCAAAAAAACGATGAATTGCCTGTGCAAGGAAGCTCCGAATTCTTGCAACAGCAAGAAAAGTATTAGTTCGTATGCGAAGATGAGGTATGCTTCTTAAGAAGTCAAGGCTATGTTGTTTTTTTTGTAATGGATAGTTTTCCTGAGGACAATTTCCTAATAGAAATATTTGTTCCGCCTTTAATTCCACATTTTGTCCTCTTGCTGGAGATTTCACCAACGTCCCACGTACCAAGACAGCAGCACCGTTATGACAATCCCTAGGCAATTTCGAAGATTCAGCTACTACTTGTAAAGCTTCAGCAAAGGACCCATCTTGAATGTCTATAAAAGCGATACGCCCATTATCTCGAATAGAGCGTATCCAGGCAGATATTTCCACCATGGAGTTAAGCATTTTATAACGATGGATTATCGAAATACTTACTCTTAGTGCATCCATATCATACTATAACACACAACAAAGAACATATCAGGTTAACTCTATAGCAGAACTATATCACAACAATATTTATTTCTCTTGCAAAGCTGTAAGAACATTTTACATCCTATCAATATCCTCTACTCGTATTTCGATAATCTTTTTTATTTTCCACCGGCCCCTAAGGCGCTCTAGAAAAAGTTCTTCCACTACTTCTCTTCCTTGTGGCTTGCCTTCTGTCTTTGTGTGCCAAAACTCGTAACGTGCCAAAAACCGGACATTGGTAATGTTGCGTAACGAAAGATGAATTATTCCATACACAAATTCTGATTTCTCTATGTTTTGTTTTCCTCCTTTTACCCACTCTTTTGCACTGATAATGCGAAATTCAGGTTGATATAATGCCCTAATCTTCCTACTCACAGATAAATAAGCCAATTCCCACAATAAAAATGTTTTTGAGCGATCCGCAAGATGTTTTTTGATATAGTCATAATCAAGGGTGCTGATACTTGCATAATACTGCTGCACCACTTGTCGCGCGTTCGATTCTTGTATGGGGTGAGTCTTTTGTAATCCACTAAATATACCCACTCCTACTAAAGCTGTGACTATACATAACACTAATATCCAGGTTCTTCTTTTTCGAGTGCGCACCGTCTCCACTTTAGGGATACATCTTTCTACTTGTCTCCTTACTTGATTTTGCAAAACTTCTCCCTTTTGAGAGTCAAGAGTTCTGTATGAATGTTTACTAAGAAATAGGGAAAAATCGTTGAGCGTTACCTTTTTGCACAATCCCTGATAAATAAGATCTCTATGAGCAGGAGAAAGCTGCACTGTAAGCACTTCTACATCATCTTCATGCATCTTATGAAACGTTTGATCATTAAAAAAAGAGTATGGATATCTTCCTGTATAATAATGATACAAAAACAATGAAAGACTGAATACAATTCCGATTTCTCCTTCATATCTTGTGCAGACTGTATGTTCAAAGGAGTTTTTGTCATATTTTAATCGATAGCGTAATACGTCGGGAGGGAAAAAAAACATCTTTCCCCTATTACAGTATTCTACACAGTCCCATAAAAAATACTTAGGGAGTATGTCATTTTGATTTAAATACAATAATGTTTTTATTAAAAGTGTCACACAAACTGCCTCTTCTTTGCGCACACAATGCTGTATTCCTCTGCCAAGTTGGTATGCTCCACAAAGATATATACTTTTATTATACCTAAGCCATTTTTCTCCCTTCCAAGGTTCATGATTGTTTCCATCTGTTATCCAACCAGGAATATCAGAAACATTCTGCAAATAACGTAGCACAGCACTGTGCGCATGAGAAATAACTCGCAACCCTATCTGCAAATTGTTTTTTTCTTTAATGATAATGTTTCCTGATTCCAATACACGAATAGAATAGCCCATACTTATTTGTATTCTAATATGTTGTAATCCTCATGAAAAGTTTGTTCACTTTTAACTATGGCAAGTAATCCCACCCAGATATTACCATTTTGGATAGTCTTGACTAGAATGTCATACACAAGATATAATTAAAATATATTTATTAATCTTTAGGAGGCTAATGTGAGAAAACATATCACATTCTTTTTATTTTTTATGTGTTCTTCTTTTCTGCTTACGGCAGCAGGTTCAAAAGAAAGTCAGGGGGCTCAATCAGATAGCAAAGTAACACTTACGGTGTTTCATTACCTTGATAAAGCAGATGGTAATGCTGTAAAAAGTTTTGAACGAATGAAAACAATGTTTGCACAACAATATCCTGATATTATGTTGCAATGGGAGTTTCTTACAAACGAACCTTACCATAACAAACTGCAAGCAATGTCTGTATCCGATCAACTCCCCGACTTGATGTATTTATGGCCTGGCAAGCGCACAGGACAGGTAACAAGCAATGCGAAGGTAAAGGATCTGCGCCCTTGGTTGAAAGGACATGAAAATGAATTTCTCCCTGCTACACTTGCTTCGCAAGGAGACAACGGAGAAATATGGGAACTTCCCCAGACACTCACAGCTACACATGTGATGTTCGTCAACACTAAATTGTTGAAAGAACTAGGACTTTCAATGGCAAAAACCTTTGATGAACTCATTGCACAGGGAAACACGATCAGAAAGGCTGGATATATTCCTATCGCAATGGACAACAAAGATGGATGGGAAATGCAATCATGCTTATTAAGTGTACTGGTAGAACGAACAGGTGGAAAAGAATGGATTCTCAAAGCGGCAAGAGGAGAAGCCTCTTTCCAAGACATCGAATTTGTTAACGCATTGGAAGTAATCGATACCCTCTCGCGTAATAAAATGTTCTCTCCTGGTATTAATCAGGCTGAGTATGGACGTGCTCTTAGTGATTTTGTCAATCAAAAGGCCGTATATTTTATTGATGGTGGATGGCGCACATCAAGTCTTGTTAGCGAACTAGATCCAAGTCTGTATGATGCAATCGAGTTCTCTGTCATTCCCGATCTTCCCAGCCAAAAAGGACAATCTTGTTCCAGCTCCATTGTAGCAGGAACAGGATTTGGTATGAATGCCAAATTATCTATGGAAAAAGCCAATGCTGCCTGGAAATGGATCTGGTTCTACTCGGGAATGGAAGGTTCAAAGATTCGACAAGAACAAGGGATGTTAACCTCATACAAACTTCCCCCAAAAGAGAGTTTACCCCTTCTGCAAAAAAAACTATCCCTGTTTCTAGAGAACACCCCTGGAGGCTATGTTATTGACGCAGTTTTAGATGCCGAAGCAATGGGCATATTGCAACCATTACTACAAGAAATGATGTTTGGCAATATTACTCCTCAGGATGCTGCAAAAAAGTTTGAGGAATATATAGCCCAGAATTTTAGAAAAAAATAGCATCATAGAACACAGCAGAAAATATATCATTTTCTGCTGTTTCGTTTTCTTGTAATGCGTAGTGAATTACATAAAAAACTGTCATATACCATATTAACGCTTCCCGCCGTACTCATTTACGCATCTATGATCGTATTTCCCGTACTAGTTAGTCTTATTTTAAGCTTTACTAAATGGAGCGGATTCGGAACACCCAGTTTTATTGGATTGCAAAACTATATAACCATGTTCAAGGATCCAGTATTTCTACACGGATTACGGAACAATGCATTGATTATCCTGGGTTCTCTATTTATACAAATTCCCTTTGGATTCCTTCTGGCTTACTTGTTATATCGTAGATTAGTAAATCACAGAGACTTTTTTGAAGCAATGATCTTTCTTCCAGTATCCATTTCCGCAATAGTGGTTGCTATTCTATGGAATCAGATATTTTCTCCTGCAGGGTTGTTCACTTCGCTTATACGCATGGTATTACATGACCCACGCTTTGTTTTTCCCATATTCGAAAATAAGACGTGGGCTATCAGTCCTGTACTTGTGGTTATAATTTGGATGTATACTGGCATATATATGATCATATTTCTAGCAAATTTACAAAAAATATCTCCATCTATTATCGAAGCAGCTATTATTGATGGTGCCCGTGAATCCCAAATCTTATTTCACATTATTGCACCTTCTATGATTCATGTTATCTTTACCACCACTATCTTTGCTATTTCTGGTAGTCTTAAGAGTTTTGATTTAATTTTTGCTATGACTGGAGGAGGTCCTGCACATTATACAGAAGTTATTGCTATCTATATGTACTATCACACTTTTAAATATTATAAATATGGATTTGGTAGTGCAGTATCAATTGTTATTGTATTTCTTAGTCTAGGACTAATTAGTATGCTGCAATATATACACGCAAAACTGGAAAAACATTATCATGCATGAAAAACCTGATCACTCGCCAATAAAAACTCATTTTGTACAGCACAAAACTCCCACATGGCATGTGGTAGTTGCGTATAGCATATTAGGTATGTTTACCTTTCTCACAATCGCTCCGCTAATATGGATGTCTTACACTTCTTTTAAACCGAACAAGCAGATTATACAAAATATTTTTTCTCTCCCTCATTCACTCTTTCTGGATAATTATATAATTGCATGGCAGCGAGGCAATTTGGGGGTGGCAATGTTCAATAGTTTCTTTTATTCATTTCTTGCAACATTTATTACCACCTTTCTTGCACTATCGACAGGATATGGACTTACAAAGTTTCCTTATAAAAAATTCTCTGCTTTCTTTTATTCATTCTTTATCATGGGATTGCTTATTAGTGTTCACTCCATCCTGGTTCCCCTTTTTGTTATGGAAACAACTTTAAACATTGACAATACCAGAATCGGTATATTGATTCCTTATATTGGCTTCGGTCTTCCTTTTTCTATCTATCTTGCAGTATCGTATATCAGAGATATCCCGAAGGAAGTAGAAGATGCTGCACGCATTGATGGTGCGGGATATCTTGTAACATTTACCCGCATTATTATCCCTATGTCTCTGCCGGTTACTACTACCATGATCATTTTTTCGTTTTTGGCAAATTGGAATGATTTTATTTTTGTATTTATTCTTATTAGCAAAGAAGCCTTACGCAGCTTACCTGTGAGCCTAAACGCCTTTGCAGGAGGACGATCAAGAGATTTAGGGTTGCTTTTTGCTGCACTGGTTATCGCAACTATCCCTATTATTCTTTTTTATGTTATCTTTCGAAAACATATTGTACGTGGATTTGCCGCAGGGAGTATCAAAGGATAGTGTATCATCTTGTTCCCCCTGTAAAGAAAATAAAATATTTAGAAAAATTTCTTCATCTATCGTGGGATGTTAACGTACTTGACCATCTCATTGTAACCTCAGCCCCCAAAGAAATATTATATTATCAAGATAATAATCTCCTGCATGACGCTTATGAGCTTTTTATCACCCCTTCTGATGTACGTATCCATTTTAAAACCCCCGAAGGAAGATTTTATGCTCTTCAGACTTTACGGCAGATTATTGTGCAACGTACAGAAAATCGTTTGCAATGTGTACATGTCAGTGATCAAGCCACTTTTCATAATCGAGCAATCCTGCTTGATGTAAGCAGAGATCGAATGCCACGCATGAGCACCCTTTTTCAACTGATAGATTTCTGGGCTTCTTTAAAAATAAACCAGTTACATCTTTATATTGAACATACTTTTTGTTTCTCCCAACATAAAAAGGTATGGAAACATGCTTCTGCTTTCTCTCATGGAGATATTCAAAAAATAGATAATTACTGTATGCAACGCAATATAGAACTGATTCCCACACTTAATTCATTTGGACATATGGAGCGATGGTTAAAATTCCCTGAATACCAACATCTTGCCGAAACACCCCATGGGTATACAGACAAAGAAGGAATATTCCACACACATGCTTCCACCCTCTCCCCTGTAGTTAAAGAAGTTATTCCCTTTCTGGATAGTTTGTTCGAAGAGTTTCTTCCCAATTTCAAAAGCTCCCGTTGCAATTTTGGAGCAGATGAACCCTTTGAACTAGGTATAGGCAGAAGCAAACAATTATGCGAACGAAAAGGCATAGGAACTGTCTATGTTGAGTTTCTCAACACTATACATAAGCTGTTAGAAAAAAGGGGGAAAGAGAGTCTCTGTTATGGTGATATTATTGTAAAATATCCTGAGCATATTCATAAACTTCCCGCACACATGAGTGTATTAGATTGGGGGTACGAAGCAAATCATCCATTTGATAAAGAAGCTGCTTTGTTTGAACAATCACGTATCCCTTTTTATCTTTGCGCAGGAACAAGTGCTTGGAACTCCATTGGAGGTCGATGGCATAATGCACGAGAAAACATACTCAATGCAGGAACTCAAGCTGATCACCATGGTGCAGATGGTCTTATCGTGTGTGAATGGGGTGATAACGGTCATATGCAACAATATCCCATTGCATTTCCAGGTTATTTACTAGGAGCCGCAAGCGCATGGAACCCTCATGCTGCGCATAGTGTCGAGATGGAATCAGCACTTGCTCTCTTCATGTTTTCAAAAGAAAAAAGTGCAAAAACACTGGCAAATGTACTATTGGATATGGGATCTTTGTGCGACACATTGCCCTCTTTGAGCAACGCTACTATTTTAGGTGTTCTTCCTTTACTATATCGGAATGACTATAAAGTAAAGCATTTTCACACAGCATCATTACATTTTTACATACAGGAATTGCCAAAATTCATACATAGAGACTTCAAATTGGTTAAGGAAAAAATACATGACCTAGAAAATAAGCTACACCAAACAGCTACTGACCACAATTCATCATTATATAGACAAGAAATGCTATTTACACTTTCTCTACTGGATCATAGTGCTTCTCTTTGTGATAAACTCATTTATGAAAAAGGTTTACGCAAAGTATCAATGATAAGAAAAAAAGAATGTTCTAAACTTGCGAAGCACATGGAAACACTATTGTTCGAATATAAAAAACTATGGCAACAACGCAGCAGACCCGGAGGCTTACAAGACAGCATTTTGCATTTGCAAACACTCTATGAAGCATATACCTTACCTCTTAAATAAGAGCAGTTTGCATTTTTTAATTTGTGGATAGTTTATCTTTATGTGGATTATTATAAAGATTATTATATATAATCTTTACAATTTAAGTATTTTTTATTATTCTAATGTAAAAGGCTTGAGAAAATGTCAGCGTGAAGAATTTGAACATGGTGCATAGTAACACAGATAATAACAACCAAGAAGAAAACATCCCTATTAAAGAATTGAAAACCATCTTCCCTGATGCTTTTTTATGGGGAATTTCTACCTCTAGCTATCAAGTGGAAGGTGCTGTTAACGCTGACAAAAGAGGACGATCTATCTGGGACACCTTCTCGCATACACCGGGGAAAACAGCAAATGGAGCAACGGGAGATACAACATGTGATCAATATCATCGCTATGAGGAAGACATTGCCCTTATGCGCACTTTGGGCGTCAAAGTATACAATTTCTCCATCGCATGGCCACGAATTTATCCAGAAGGAAAAGGCCAAATAAATATAAAAGGAATCGATTACTATCGTAGACTAATAGAAGCTTTACAAAGAAATAAAATCCAACCGGTTATCACGCTCTATCATTGGGATCTACCGCAATCCCTTCAAGATCTTGGTGGATGGGAGCTTCGAGATACTGCAAAGTATTTTTCTGACTATGCTCAATCTTGTTATCAACATCTGGCACAGTATATTCCTTTATGGTGCACATTAAATGAACCATGGTGTGATGCCTTTCTCGGTCATCTGTACGGTATTCATGCTCCAGGAAAACAAAACAGACAAAGTGCTTATTCGTCCACCCATCATCTCCTTTACGCTCATGGACTTGCAGTACAAGCATTTCGGGATGGCGCATATCCAGGTAAGATTGGGATTAAACTGAATCTTGAAACCCCCAAGCCAGCTTCAAATAGTCTAGAGGATCGTCAAGCGGCAGATCGCGGAGCTGATGAGCCAAGCCGACTCTTCCTTAATCCTCTCTTTGCAAAAGCTTATCCTGGCCGCTTGTTAAAGGCATATCCTCATATTACCATTCCATTAAAGAAGAATGACGAAAAAGTAATTGCCACCCCCATAGATTTTCTTGGAATGAATTATTATACACAACCAACAGTTGCTTTTCATCCAGAAAGTCCACAGCAATTTCGCTATATCCAAACAGATATCCACAAAACCGCCATGGGATGGGATATTGCCCCACTGGGACTATTAAAACAATTTGAATGGGTACAAAAAGAATATGGCCCTATTGATGTATATCTAAGCGAAAATGGTGCTGCCTTTCCTGATATATTAGAAAATAATATTTGCAACGATCCCGATCGAATAACATACTTACATGCACATATTAGTATGTGCGCAAAAGCAATCGAAAAGGGCATTCCTCTGAAAGGTTATTTTTTATGGTCTTTTATAGATAATTTCGAATGGTCTTTCGGCTATACGAAAAGATTTGGTATTGTTTATTGCGATTATAATAACAACAGAAAGCGTATTCCCAAAAAAAGTTTTTATTGGTACAAAAAGCTTATCCGTTAACCATTATTTTTTTGAAGTAATGTGTCAACTTCATGTAGCATCACGCTACGTTTTTGGGTAAGTGACTGTAGAGCAGCCTGTGCAATATACACAGGTTGCCTTCCATCATATCCATTTACAGACACTGCTTGATCGTGTTCGACAGCATGAAAAAACATCCGCAATTCTTCTCGATAAGAGTCTCGATACCGATCCAGAAAAAAATAAAGTGGAGCGTCATTCCACACTCCATCCACTGTACTAGTTTGTAAGGTATTAGGGTATTCATTACGTGCAACAATATTACCCCGAGAACCGAAGACTTCCACTCGCTGATCATAGCCATACACCGACTGTCTACTGTTATCAATAACACAAATACTTGCATTCTTACAGCGTAGGGTAACCACGGCAGTGTCAATGTCTTTTTGTGCCATTTCTCCTGTATAAATACGCGCGGTTCCCAGAGCAAAAACTTCTTCTACTTCAGTATCAAGAAGAAAACGCAGCATATCAAAATCATGAATCATCATGTCTTTGAACAATCCCCCAGAACGTAGTATATAATCTCCAGGGGGAGGCTCTGGATCTCGTGAAGTAATTTTTAAGATGTGAGGGGTTCCAATTATTCCTTGGTTTATTTTATTTTTTAACGCCTGAAAGTTTCGATCAAATCTTCTGTTAAATCCAACCTGAAACTTAATTCCATATCGATGTACTATTTTAAGTACTTCATCAATGACCTGCGGATGAAGATCTATCGGTTTCTCGCAAAATACGTGTTTTTTCTTTTCAGCTGCTTTTTTAATAAGCTGCGCATGAGTATCCGTTGAAGAACAAATTAATAGAGCTTTAATAGAAGCATCATTCAAAAGGGTGTCCGCATTATCAAAGACATGTGCAATCTTAAACCTACTTGCCGTCTGCTGTAAGGATTTTTTGTTAATATCAAACACTCCTCCTATCTTAACAAACGGAAAATAAAGCAAGATATTCTCAATATGCAAGCGCCCTATGCGACCTGTTCCAATAACTCCTACTTTCATAACAAATAGTATAACAAAAGCATAATGTAATACTGTTCACAAATACTACATGAAAGTATACAAGTCCTTACAAAGTTGTATCTAGTATATGAAGTTCTATTTCTTTTTCTTCTTTTCTGCCAGTTTCTTGATCTGATTTTGTTTTTCTACAATCTCTTTATCAATAGCGCCAATAGACACTAATAATTCCTTTACCACTGGATTACCCCGCCCTAAGGTTTGTACACCAAGAAATTTATCATATACTGCTTTTCCCAAATCACAGCACAATTTGTTACGTTTTGTCTGCCTATCTCGCACTTCTAATCGTAATACGCTGATGTCCTTTAACCCCTTTGTTTTTGACGCAGCCTCACGCAGTGCTTTCTGGGAAACCTTCACGCTCTGACTAACTGTATCTTTTATTGATTTCCACACACTCATATAGTCATTATAGCATATACTACAATACGCGTAAACATATTATTGTAAAATTTTATGGTGTATCTAAGAAATACTCAATTGACCCCGCTACAACTAAACAGTAATATTTTAGAAAGATGTCTCATCCTATACAAGAACATATTAAGAATTTTACATCTCAATTTCCACCAAATGCTTTATTTGTCTGTGACGATCGTGACGGACATGGTGGAGATCCTCCACTTGATTTATTCCGAGTACGTTCCTGGCTTTCTGGTTTTACTGGAACGCAAGGAACATTACTTATAAGTAAAAAAGAAATACGATTATGGGTTGACGGCCGGTATATTTTAAATGCATCAAACTTATTGAGAAATAGTCCCATTACCGTAGTTAATCAAGAAGAATCCATACCTATACTCGAATGGATACAAGCTAATAGTGATTCTACACAAGACATTTACCTCTATCTGCCCAGTGTGGAAGAACTAAAAAGCTGGAAATCAACATTATACCCACGCCATGTACACATGTTTGACGAAACATCGTTTCAATCATGGTATAAAGATATTCAATTTCCCGAAAGTCCCATCGACCCCCTTCTTAGCATCTATCAGAAATCAAAAAAACACCACATACAGCAAATACAAAAAATGATTTCCCCCTCTTTTTATTGGTTATGCACTCAGGCCCGTGATATTGCATATCTTTTACAATTACGAGGATCAGATTTTCCCTTTGCTCCTCTCTTCCTAGCCTATCTACTTTTAGGAGCAGATGAAGGATTACTTTTTGTGATGAATCCTCACCGTATTACTCGCAAAGCTAAAGAGCATCTTGATAGACTTAGAGTACGTATATATCCTTACCATGATATATATGCATTTCTTAAGCATACTAAAAGTACAATTGTGTATGACTCACTAACTACTAATGCGTGCCTTATCGCTTCTTGTACCAAAAGCAAAACAAAAACAGACTTATTCGCTCGCCCACTTGCTATAAAAACAGATAAAGAAATAGAGAGCATCAGAAAAGCACATATTAGTGATGGACTCGCTATGACACAGTTTTTATATTGGCTGCAAACGTCGACAGCACAAACAACCGAAAAAGACGCAGCCGAACAATTACGCTACTTTCGAAAGCAATCAAATGAATATATTATGGATAGCTTCCAATATATTTGTGCTTCAGGCTCTCACGCAGCTATGCCTCATTATTGTTATGATAAGAAAAGTAATTGCGCCTTATCCAAGTCTCGAGTTTTCCTAATCGACAGTGGAGCACATTACAAAAATGGCACCACCGATGTCACACGCACACTCTTTCTCTCTTCTGCTTCAAAAGAAGAGCGTATTGCTTACACGCTTGTTCTTAAAGCACATATCAATCTCTCGTCATTACAGTTTCCGCCATACACCACCGGGCGTATGTTAGACGCAATCGCTCGTGTGCCTTTATGGCAAGAAGGATTCGATTTTCAACATGGTACTGGACATGGGGTTGGCTTTGCCACACATGTGCATGAAAGTACGCCTAATATTGGTCATGTGCATCCTCAAAGTGTGCAAATACTCAAAAAAGGAATGATACTTTCAATTGAGCCAGGATATTACCAAGATCACGCATTTGGTATTCGCATTGAAAATCTATATGTGATACGTCCATCATCCGTGCCTTCTTTTCTTTCGTTTGAAGCACTCACGCTAGTTCCCATTGAAACAGAACCTTTAATTCCAGATATGCTAACACGAAGAGAAATAAATTGGATCAATAAGTATCATGCTTTAGTGTGGAATATATTACAAGAACAAGTACAACACGATATACGTGATTGGCTAGAAACAAAAACACGTCCTCTTGCTCTATAAACTTAATATTAACGCAAGCAACAAATGATAATAGTACGTAGTTATCTAATATGAAGACACCACTCATACGAGGCCTTGTTATTATCGCATATGCGATATGCATTGTAGTGGCCTGCAGTCCTTTTTCAAAACTAAAGGCAAGTTCATTCGATCTCTTACCTCCTGCTTTGAACAATATGTGTATCAGATCTTCTTTACGCATCACTGTAGAATTTCAAGAGGCAATCCAAATTAAAAATCTTTCTATTGCTCCTATGCTTTCTATCGATAAATACTATAGTTTAGAGAACATGGTAGTGGTAGTATTAAAAGAACACATGATTCCTGGGAAAGAGTATACCATAACTATACAAGTTGCAGACAAACGAGGAAATTCAACTTATGCTATTCTTGTTTTCTGGGGGTACAGTGATAACAGTCCGCCAATGCTCATTAACGAGTTTACTGTAGAGGGGACAAAAAAACATCCAGACAAAGTAGAAATTCTTTGCCTAGGTGATGGTAATATAGGAGGTACTGTCCTATATAACGGGAGTCCTAAGAATTGGGATGCACGCATTGTTTTTCCTTCGCTCAATGTCCAAAAGGGTGATTTTTTATTGGTACACTGGAAAGAAATTAAATTATCATACAAAAATAATGAATATACATCCAAAAAGCAAGCAAATGGAATTGACACCTCAAATACAGCATGGGATTTTTGGGTAAAAGATGCTACGGGTCTTCCTAACAGTACAGGGGTCTTAACGCTTGCGTCTAATCCACATGACCACATAGTAGATGCGGTACTCTATAGCACAAAAAAGTATAATCCAGAAAGAAAAGATAAAGGTTTTGGGAAATTAGCATATCTAATGCGTATGAAAGAAATCATACAAAGTCACGCTTGGGTAATTAAAGGATCTTTCATTGTACCAGAAGACACAATCAACCCTCAAGACAGTAGTGCAACACGATCACTATGCAGGACACAGAAATCCTTTGACAGTAATTCTAAAAAAGATTGGCACATCGTCCCAACAGGGAAATCAAGTTTTGGGGCCCAAAACAATAATGAAAAATATCAAAAAAAATAAATGGTACCAGATTATTTATATGTAATCCTGTAACATTTTATTAATCATATCTTTCGGAAGAGCTCCTAACTGTTTCTGTACCATTTCTCCTTTGGAAAACACCATAAGCGTTGGGATACTGACTATACCATATTGCTGAGCCAGGTCTGGATTCTCATCCACATTTACCTTTGCTACTTTTACTTTGCCATCTAATTCCTTGGACACCTCGTCCACTATAGGAGCCAACATTCTACAGGGAGCGCACCATTCTGCCCAAAAATCAACTAATACGGGAATATCAGAATTTAAAACTTCTGCTTGAAAAGAACTACTTGTTAATGCAATCGCCATATTTTATCCTTAACCTTTCTTTATAATTTTTTATATATTCG
>Ga0256913_10000975_pt1 | contig 14891 bp, 14 predicted proteins | sample Axial_MatmetaG_FD_185970 | JGI IMG/M metagenome (GOLD analysis project Ga0256913, IMG submission 185970) | Deep-sea worm associated microbial mat communities from Axial Seamount, Juan de Fuca Ridge, Pacific Ocean - Axial_Mat | ecosystem: Environmental > Aquatic > Marine > Oceanic > Microbial...
GAGAACTTTTCACGACCCCGTACTCAACCGTCTCGTATCGGAGGCTCAAAAGAACAACCCCGACCTCGCTATCGCCGCGGGCAGGGTCGCCAAAGCCTATGCCAACATGAGGATTACATACAGCGATACCATGCCCTCTCTCGATCTGAGAGGCAACTACTCCTTCAGAAGCTGGGAGGCGAGCAAAAAGCACGACAAAGGGGATATATCCCTCTCACTGAGCTGGGAGCCGGACCTCTGGGGCAGAGTGGCGAACGAGCTACAGAGAGATAGAGAGGAGACCATCGCATCGATCGCCGATTTCGAGTGGGCGAGACAGTCTCTATCCGCCAGTACCGCCAAAGCGTGGTTCCTGCTCGGTGCCGACAGCGCCATATACAGATTCTCCCGCGAAGTCGTCCGCATCCAGAAAGAGGCCAGAAGTATACTCGAAAAGAGAGCCCAGATCGGACAGGGGAATACCAGAGATGTCCACCTGATAGGTGGAATGCTCGCCGAAGCGATGGATACCGCCGAAGAGGCGAAAATCGCCATGCAACAGGATAGCAGAGCCCTCGAGACTCTCATAGGCAGATATCCGTCGGCCAAACTCTCTTCGAGGGGGCTCAAAGCGATTCCCCCCCGCCCCAGAAGCGGAGTACCTCTCGAACTGCTGAACAGGAGGGCGGATATCATAGCCGCGAAGTATGAGGTGGCGGCCGCGTTTCACAACACCAAAGCCGTGGATCTGCTGAGACTTCCAAGTATCGATATCAGAATCGATGCGGGAGCCGATGTGATACAGAATACCATGGCGGAGCTCATCGGAGGGCTCTTCATGCCGATATTCGACGCCGGCAGGATAGACGCACTCGTAGCCAAGGCGAGCGCCGACCAGCAGATAGCTATCGCCAGATACAAAAAGACGGTACTCTCTGCATATCGCGAGGTCGAAGAGGCTCTCTACAACGAAAAGAGACTCTCCGAGAGGTACAGACACGCCTCCACGATGGTCAGAGAGTACAAAAAGGCTTACGACCTGACATACAAAAATTACAAAATCGGGCAGGGGACTCTGCTGGATGTACTCAATGTCCAGACCAAATGGATAAACGCCAGAATTCTCAAGACACAGATTCTCAAAGAGAGACTTGTCAACCGTGTCAATATGCACCTCGCCCTCGGAGGAAGCTTCGACAAGAGAGTCTCACACCGCTGAGAGAGAATCTCTTTAAAATTTCAGACTACATATACCCTTTTGCCGGAGTCCTCCACTCCGGTTTAAAACTCCCTGCGATACCTCGAATCCACTGAATTTATAGATGTCATAGAGACGACTCTGGCTACGATATTGGGTACTATAGGGATGAATCCCGCTATAGGTTGATAGAGATAGACTAAAGAATATTTAATATATTCGTTTAGTTAAGCTTGACAAAGTATAACTCAATAGAGTATAATGCGCCAAATCGGTATAGATTTGTAGAATATGAAAGGAGCTGAGTCATGAGTGAAAAAGAGCGTGTCGACAGCGAAAAAGAGGTTGAGGTGAAGGTCGAAGAGACAGAAACCGAAGAGAGTGCAGATGAAACCGTCGATGTGAAAGATTCGGACGATTCCCAGGAGTCTGAGAGCGAACTGGAAAAGTATAAACAAGAGGCGATGGAGTATAAAGACAAATATATCAGAGCCCATGCCGAATTCGACAATATGAAAAAGAGACTCGAAAGAGACAAGGCTTCGGCCGTATCTTTCGCCAACGAAACATTCGCCAAAGATCTTCTGGCGGTGATAGACTCTTTCGAAAGCGCTCTCGTCTCTATGGAGCAGATAGAGGGAGACGAAGCGGTGGAGAAGATCAAAGAGGGTATGAAGCTGACATACGAACAGCTCGTGAAGGTACTCTCCAAGCATGGAGTCGAAGAGGTTGCCCACGAGGGAGTATTCGATCCCAATTTCCATCAAGTGGTTCATCAGGTCGATAGTGACGAGCACGATAGCGGAGAGATAGTGAATGTTCTCCAGAAAGGCTATCTGATGAGAGATAGACTTCTAAGACCGGCGATGGTCGCGACGAAAAAGTAGAAAAATCTCTCTTATGCTACCGAGGTAGCATGGGGTTTTGAAATGGAGCGGTTAAAATACGCTCCGAAGATATACAATACGAAACGATAAAAAGGAGAAAGATATGAGTAAACCAATAGGAATAGATCTCGGTACCACCAACTCCGCGATGGCGGTATTCGAAAACGGAGAAGCGAAGATAATATCCAACAAAGAGGGTAGAAGTACGACTCCCTCGGTAGTGGCGTTTACGGACAAGGGTGAGATTCTCGTCGGAGACCCTGCCAAGAGACAGATGGTCACCAACCCCGAAAAGACCATCTACTCCGTCAAGAGAATCATGGGTCTGATGTGCAACGAAGAGAAAGCCAAAGAGGCCAAAGAGAGACTCCCCTACCATGTAACGGACAAAAACGGAGCGTGTGCGATAGAGATAGAGGGTAAAGTCTACACTCCACAGGAGATATCGGCCAAGATTCTGATGAAGCTCAAAGAGGATGCCGAAGCCTATCTCGGAGAGCCCGTGACCGATGCGGTCATCACCGTACCCGCATACTTCAACGACGCTCAGAGAAAGGCGACCAAAGAGGCTGGTACGATAGCCGGACTCAATGTCCTCAGGATAATCAACGAGCCCACATCCGCCGCTTTGGCATACGGACTCGACAAGAAAGAGAGTGAAAACATAGCCGTTTACGACCTCGGTGGAGGTACATTCGATGTGACTATCCTCGAGACGGGAGATGGAGTGGTCGAGGTTCTCTCTACGGGTGGAGACGCATTCCTCGGTGGAGACGATTTCGACAACAGAATCATCGACTATATCGCCGAAGAGTTCAAAAACGACAACAATATCGATCTCAAAAACGATATCATGGCTCTGCAGAGGCTCAAAGAGGCCGCAGAAAATGCGAAAAAAGAGCTCTCCGCGGCGAACGAAACGGAAATCAATCTTCCGTTCATCACTGCGGATGCGAGTGGCCCCAAACACCTCGTCATGAAGGTGACCAGAGCCAAATTCGAATCTCTGATCGAAGATCTCGTTGAGAAGACTATCCGAAAGATCGATGAGGTTCTCAACGATTCCGGCCTCTCCAAAGGTGATATCAAAGAGGTCGTCATGGTCGGTGGATCGACTCGTGTACCTCTCGTACAGGAGAGAGTCAAAGCCTATTTCGGAAAAGAGCTCAACAAATCGGTCAACCCCGACGAAGTCGTCGCTCTCGGTGCCTCTATCCAGGGTGGAGTCCTGACAGGTGATGTCAAAGATGTACTTCTGCTCGATGTCACGCCTCTGAGTCTGGGTATCGAAACTCTCGGAGGAGTGACTACGAAGATCATCGAGAAGGGAACTACGATTCCGGTCAAGAAGTCTCAGGTATTCTCGACCGCGGAGGACAATCAGCCTGCGGTGAGCATACATGTCGTGCAGGGAGAGCGTGAATTCGCCAAGGACAACAAGTCTCTCGGAATGTTCGAACTCAGCGGTATCCCGCCTGCACCCAGAGGAGTGCCTCAGATCGAAGTCACCTTCGATATCGATGCCAACGGTATTCTGACCGTCACGGCGATGGACAAGGCTACAGGCAAGTCCCAGGAGATCAAGATTACCGGAAGCTCCGGTCTGAGCGAAGACGAGATTCAGAAAATGGTACAGGATGCCGAGGCTCACAAAGCCGAAGATGAAAAACGAAAGGCTCTCGTGGAGGCCAAGAACCAGGCAGACGCTCTCGTGCATCAGACCCGCAAGACTCTGAGTGAAGTCGGTGACAAAGTGGATGCCGGCCTCAAAGCCAACATAGAGAAGGTCACAGGCGAAGTGGAAGCGCTGGTAAAAGACGAAAACGCCACGAAAGAGCAGATAGATGCCAAAGTGGCCGAGCTCAACACTCTCAACCAGCAGCTGGCACAGCAGGCTGCCTCCGCCGGAAATCAGGCGGGAGAGGGAGCTTCCCAGCAGAAGCCTGCCGATGACGATGTTATCGACGCCGAAGTGGAATAAGAACACGGTTTACGGCCGTCGGCCGTAAATCACCCTCCTCTGGACTCTCCGCTTCCGATAGTTTTGGGAGTCAGGAGAGTCGATTCGACTATCGTTTCTATCGATATATCTCTCCAACCCTCCGATTCGAACTTCAAAATAGCCACTCCTGTCGTAGGTATCCATCCGAATATGTCGTTTGCGCTATATTCGAGTGCGCATTCGCTGATAGCCGGATTGTGGCCCACTATCATCACACTGTCGTAATCGTCGGATAGAGATTGGATATATCGGCACATACTATCGGAGTCTATATCGTACAGTTTCCGTTCGAAGATGAGAGGCACTCCGTCCATACCGGCCTTTTCATAGATTTTCCGTGCCGTTTTTTTCGCTCTGCGGGCATCGCTCGAGAGTACGATATCTGGTGCGATACCGACCGCGCGCAGATATTCACCCATCATTTTCGCATCTCTCACACCTCTCTTTTTCAATCCTCTGTCGTGGTCGGGAGATGGTGTTTTCCAGCTCGATTTCGCATGTCTCGTCAAAATGAGAGTTTTCATATCCCTATTTTACAACCTTTCGACAAAAGGAGAGATTCACGATTGGAGCATCTCCGTAGAATACTCCGAGAAAGGTAGCTTTCGGAGTATGAAACCCGATGCCGAAATCTTATCCCCTTTTGGTTACAATCCTTTAAACTTTTTCAATCAATAAGGAGTGGGGGAGATGTTCAACATTTTCGGAAACAGCGAGAACGATAGAGAAGCGAAGATTCTATTCGGCTCTACGGAGGAGAGTAGAGAGGAGATGGTCGAGAGAAAGAGCCCATACGACGGCAAAGTGGTCAGCCGGGTTCCGGTATGTGGGGAGGAGGACGCGAAGAGAGCTCTGGAGATAGCCCAAAAGGCTTCGAAAGCCACCGCTATCGCTCCACTGCATCAGCGTATAGCGTGGCTGAGAGATGTGGCTTCCAATCTCAGGGAGCATCAGGAGGATTTCGCCAAACTCATAGTCGACGAGGTGGCAAAACCGATACATTTCGCCAGAATAGAGGTACGAAGATGTGCCGAGACTCTTGAACTGACGGCAGGAGAGCTTCTGGATTTCGGTGGAGAGACGATCAATACCGACGCTATGCCGAGCGGTCGCAGGACGATGGCTTACTATCGCAGAAAACCTGTCGGTGTGGCGGTATGTATCACACCTTTCAACTTTCCTCTGAATCTGATAGCCCACAAACTCGGTCCCGCATTGGGTACGGGAAACGCCGTGGTACTCAAACCTACCCCCGAAGCTCCTCTGACCGCTTATAAATTAGCCAGACTCTTTATAGATTCCGAATATGCCGTACCCGACGCTCTGAGTGTAGTTTACGGTGATGCCGATGTGGGGTCGGCACTCGTGCGAAGCCCAATCCCGAGAGTGATCAGTTTCACCGGTTCCGTACAGGTGGGCAGGATCATAAGCTCATCGGCCGGCATCAAAAAACTCGCACTAGAGCTGGGTGGAAACGCCGCTACATATATCGATGCGGATGCCGATGTGAAGAGTGCCGCAGTCAGATGCGCGTTCGGTTCGTTTTACAACAGCGGACAGGTCTGCATCTCTCTCCAGCGGATATATGTTCACGAAGATATATACGAAGAGTTCGCCGAAGCCATGGCGGAAGAGACATCCAAACTCAAGACAGGTTCACCGTATGAAGACGATACATTCATGGGGCCTTTGATAAACGAAGATGCCATACATAGAGCCAAAAGCTGGGTCGCCAGCGCCAAGGACGAAGGCGCCACGGTCGCTGTGGGAGGCGAAGTGAAAGACGGTATCTTCCCTCCGACCGTCATGACCGATGTGACCGACGAAATGAAAATCGTCTGCGAAGAGGTCTTCGCCCCTATCGTCTCTCTGGTCAGCGTACCCGATATGCAGACGGCTCTGGAGAAGATGAACGACTCCCCGTATGGTCTGCAATACTCTATATTCACGGATTCTCTATCCCAGGCCAGAGAGTTCATAGATGGAGCCGAAGCGGGAGGAGTCCTGGTAAACGAGATTCCTACGACGAGATTCGATATACAGCCGTATGGTGGAGTGAAAAACTCCGGTATCGGAAGAGAGGGGCCCAGATACGCTCTGGAAGAGTTCACCGAGATACAGTCGGTAGTCTTCTTCTGATAGGGAAGGGTGATGAAGAGAGTAGCGATTTCCGCGTGCCTTACCGGGCGTCGGTGCAGATACGATGCCACCGACAACCACGACCGCAAACTGATAGGCAAGCTCGAAGGGTGCGAACTCGTTCCGTTCTGTCCCGAAGATCACTGTTTCGGCTCTCCCCGCCCCACTATGGACCTCATCGAAACGGACGATGGGGTCAAAGCGATATCGAATCTGACGGGAGGAGACCTCACCCCTCCCGTCATAGAGTATGCCGAAAGATTTTTCGATGAAAACCCGGATATAGATCTCTTCATCGGAAAGGATAGAAGCCCCAGTTGCGGTGTCGAGAGTGCCAAAGTGTACGATAGGCGAAAGAGGCTGATAGACGACAGAAGAGCCGGTCTCATGGCGACCGTAGCCATGGAGAGGGGTATAGAGTGTTACGATGCCGAGAGTTATATCGAGGCCAATCCCGCACCCCCGATAACGGGGAGTTGAAGTATGGATATGAAATGAAAGGAATGATATGTCTGTAAAATGCGCTTTTTTGTTTCCGGGACAGGGGTCCCAGGCTGTAGGAATGGGTAAAGATTTTTTCGACGACAGCGAGGTGGCACGAGAGATATTCGCCTCCGCTTCCGACAGGACGGGGATAGATTTCGAACATCTGCTTTTCGAAGAGAACGACCTTCTCGAAAAGACCGAATATACACAGCCGGCGATACTTCTCGTCAGTGCGGTTGCTCATAGACTGTTCGAAAATGAAATGCCTATCAAACCGGTTTTCGCTCTCGGCCACTCTCTCGGAGAGTTTTCGGCTCTCACTTCCGTAGGTGCGCTTTCGGTGACGGACGCCGTAGAGCTGGTCAGACTCAGAGGTAGAGCGATGGCTCAGGCGTGCGAAGGAAAAGATGTAGGTATGCTCGTCTCCCTCGGACTCGACGACGAAACGGTGGAGAGACTCTGTGAAGAGAGTAGAAACGGTGGCGGCAGCGTATGGCCGGTCAACTACAATGCCGAAGGGCAGATCGTCATAGCCGGTCTCAAAGATGATTTGACGGCTCTGGAGCCCGAACTGAAAAACGCAGGAGCCAGAAGAGCGATGCTTCTGAAGATGTCGGTGGCGAGTCACTGCCCTCTGCTCGAGAGTGCGGTAGTGCCTCTGACCGAAGCTCTGCAAGGGGTGATAGGAGAGTTTTCCGCTCCCGTCGTATCGAATGTGACCGCACAGAAGTACGACGATGCCCAGACCGCTCTCGAACTCCTCCCCAAACAGCTCGTATCCCCGGTACTCTACAAACAGTCCATAGCCGGATTCGATTCGGAAGTGGACTGTTATATCGAATTCGGGCATGGAGCCGTACTGAAAGGGCTCAATCGCAAAGCGACCCGTAAACCCCACTTCAATGTTTCGGATATGGCATCTCTCGAATCGACGGTGAAAGCTATCGAGGAGATGTCGTGAAGATAGCTTTGATGGGTGCGATGGTCGAGGAGGTCGACCCGTTCCTCGGCGAGGGAGAGCACGAACCTCTCCTCGAATATTTCGAAGTCACGAATAGTGTAGAGTATGGCGGAAATGTATTTCACGAAGCCAGTTACAAAGGTGTCGATATAGTACTCGCATACAGCAGGATAGGCAAAGTGTACGCATCTCTCACCGCCACTACGATGATAGAGAGGTTCGGATGCGATACTCTGCTCTTTACAGGTGTCGCGGGAGCCGTATCCGAGGATCTGAAGATAGGTGATCTCGTGGCCGCCATACAGCTATGTCAGCACGATCTCGATATAACGGCTTTCGGCCATCCTCACGGGTATGTTCCCGAAGGCAAAGTCTATATAGAGCCTTCGAGAAAACTTTTGGGTATCGCCGCCGAAGTCGCGCGCGAGAGAGGTATCGCTCTGAAAAAGGGAATCATAGCGACCGGTGACCAGTTTATAGCCGATCCCGAAAAGAAGGAGTGGATAGCCAAGACTTTCGAAGCGGATGCGATAGAGATGGAGGGCGCCGCGGTCGCCGCCGTATGCGACGCTCTGGATGTGCCATTTTTCGTACTCCGTGCCATCAGCGATGCTGCCGATATGGACGCGGCATTCGATTTCGACGAATTTCTCAAACACTCTTCCAAAGTGAGTAGCGGTTTCATCACCGCGATGCTCGACAAACTCGCTATGGCGCGGGAGTGACCGGAGAAGAGGTGCGTTCCGTGTCATCCGATAGAGACAGACCGAAAGTGTCGGTCGTAATGGCTACATATGACGGAAGCGCCTTTCTCCGTGAACAGCTAGACTCCATATACGCGCAGAGTTTCGGCGATTTCGAAGTGGTGGTCGTGGACGACGCTTCGAGTGACCGGACACCAGACATTCTGGAGAGATACAGAGCGGAATATGGATTGAGATATATTCGCAACGATGAAAACGAAGGCTTTCTGAAGAGTTTCGAAAAAGCTCTCTCCCTCGCATCGGGTGACTATATAGCACTGTGCGACCAGGACGATATATGGGTGGAGGAGAAGCTCGAGGTGATGCTGGATTCGATTGGAGATTCCCTCCTCGCCCATAGCGACTGCTATATCGTGGACGATAGGGGAGAGAAGATAGCGGATGGATGCAAAGGGGCTTCCGTGGAGAGTATCTCCGGATGTACTTTCCTATTCAAAAATGTCGTGACCGGATGTACGATATTGATGAAAAGAGAGCTTCTGGAGAGCGCACTCCCATTTCCCGACGGGATTGTCTATCACGACTGGTGGCTCGCTCTATCGGCTTCGTGCCGAGGTGGAGAGGAGGGGATATCCTATATTCCCAGAGCGCTCGTAGGCTACAGGAGACACACCTCCCAGCATACGGGAGTCTCTTCCGTCGGGAGAAGAGTACCCGAACCGATAGCGGGTATCCTCGCTCGGATAGGGGGGATGGAGACCAGGAGGATGAAGTGGGCCTCCATACAGCTGTCACAGCTCGAAGCTCTTCGAGGCTGTAGAGAGAGGCACTGTTACGGTGATACGGAGATAGACGATGCCGAATCCTATTTCGAATCTTTCGTGAAATCCCCATTTCATCCTCTGACATTTTTCAGAGGGTTGAAGTATGCGGAGTGTATATATCCGGGCACGAATCCTCTATATCTCAGAAATATTCTATACGATATCGCAGGCTGAAAGGAAAAGTATGGGAATCGGACGCGGAAAGAGGGCGAAGATAAGCAAAAAGCTCCTGAGAGTTTTCGGTAAAACCAACGGTAATTACCGCCTCATAGGGGAGGGAGACAGAGTGGTCGTTGGGCTGAGTGGCGGAAAAGACTCTCTGGCGCTGGTACATCTGCTGAAAAATATGAAGATGCACGCTCCGTTCGATTTCGAATTCGAAGCGTGTACGGTCAGTTACGGTATGCCGGGGGAGAGTTACGACGAGCTCCATGCCCACTGTGTAGAGTACGATATACCCCATAGAGTCTACGAGACCAGGATATATGAAATGTCTCAGGATACTATCAGGGAGGATAGCTCCCACTGTAGCTACTTTTCCCGCATGAGAAGAGGCGCTCTGTATAGTTACGCTATCGAAAACGGTTTTGGGAAAGTGGCTCTCGGACACCATTTCGACGATGCGGTGGAGAGTTTTTTCATGAATATGTTCTACAATGGCGTGATGAGGTCGATGGCTCCGATATACGAGACACAGAAGGGACTGCATCTGATTCGCCCGCTCATAGAGGCGAGAGAGAGTATGCTCTCGGCTTTCGCCTCCGACAATGGATTCGCCACGATAGGAGACGAAGCATGTCCCGCCATGAGGGTCGAGACGAGAGCTCCATATGCGAGAGCGGCCACCAAAGAGTGGCTCTCCCGTATGGAGAGTGACGAACCCGAACTCTTCAGGAGATTGAGGGCTTCGTTCAGACATATTCACGACGATACATTTCTAGATCCGCAGAGATGGAAGAGAAGAGATATCGTAGAGGAGGAGAGAGCGGATGAAGAAGAGTAAGAGGGGAGATATAGTCGAAGTTTCCGCCCGTCACTTCTCCCGATATGGTTACGAAGCCTCTTCGATGGAGAGTATAGCTTCGGAGGTGGGTATCAGCAAAGCCGCCATCTATTACCACTTCAAAGACAAGGCGGCACTATACGAAGAGGTACTCAACGGCAGGCTGGACTCTCTGCTCGAATCTATCGAGGATACCATACCCCACGATGGCGGATGCGATGAGAAGCTGGTGAGATATATAGAGACTTTCGGAGAGTATCTCTCTAAAAACCGCTGTTTCGCCGCCATGCTTGCCCATGAGTTCGCCGACAACGGTTCGAATATGCCCGACAGTTCGGCGAAAAGACTCTCCCATATGCTGGGAATGATAACCGGTCTTCTCAACGACGGTATGGAGGAGGGTATTTTCGAAGCTCAAAACCCCATGTTGATACAGATGATGATAGTATCGGTTCTCATTATGCATCAGACCACCGACGACTTGCGAAAGAGAGTCGCGGCGGAGGTGAAAGATGGATATACGGTTCCGCCCGACCCCGATGTGGAGGATGTGGCGGTGAAGCTGGCGGAAAAGATACTCAAACTTCTCAAAAGCGGATGAGGATGAAAAAGTTATCCGATATCTACGAAAAGGACCGTCCGCGGGAGAGACTCAAAATCAAAGGCCCCGGCGCCCTGAAAAATCACGAATTGATAGCGGTGATTCTCGGCAGAGGTATAGAGGGAAGCGATGTCCTGGAGATGTCGAAAGATATCGAGAGGATACTCGACGGAAGTTTCGACTCACTCTCTCTGAAATCTCTGATGTCGGTCAAAGGGATTGGAGAGGCCAAAGCACTTCAGATATTGGCGGTCGCCGAACTGGGGAGGAGATATCTCTCCAAAAAGAGCGGTAAAAAGATCACCTGCGCAGAGGATGTCTGGAACGAAGTCTATGAATACGGCAGGAGAAAACAGGAGTATCTGATCACGCTCACCCTCGATGGAGCTGGATATCTGATAGAGAAGAGGGTGGTTACGATAGGGATACTCGACCGTAGCCTCGTCCACCCGAGAGAGGTCTTTGTCGATGCGATCACGGATAGATCGGCCGGTCTGATAATGGTTCACAACCATCCGAGCGGACAGCTGTTCCCCAGCAGAGAGGATAGACGGATCACGGAGAGGATATCCAGGGCAGGCGAACTTCTCGGTATAGAGCTCCTGGACCATATCATCGTCACGAAAGAGGGCTGGTACAGCTTCGCCGAAGAGGGAGATATCTGAGACGCCATTTCATATCGAGCGTGAAATCTCTCTCAGATAGTCGTGCATATCGAAGTATGCCACCACCATCTCGAAGAGCATACGCCAGAAGAGTTCGGCACTCAGAAAGAGGATGAGTATAGCCGAAACCAATGCCACTCTGTAGCGCAGAGGTATCCTGTCCGTATGTCGGGATATCGTACTCTTCTCCACCCCAAGCGTACGAATCAGCGTACCGTACAGCTTCCGAGCGCCCACTATCATCGACAGAGGTATGAACAGAGCCCCGATATAGTAGATGAAAATGGCTGCATATGGTGTGATGAAACGGTCGAAAAGCAGAAAATCGGTCATCCGTCATCCTCTATGGCATCTATCGGACACAGATGCGATACCGGACACTCTTCGCAGAGCGGTCGGGATGGTCTGCATATGGTCTGACCGAAACTCACAAGCAGTCTGTTGAGCCCCTTTCTTCTCTCTATGGGGACTTTTCGCATCAAAATCTCCTGACTCTCGGCAGGATTCGAAGTGTCGATATATCCCCAGAGGTTGCATATGCGGTGCAGATGGGTATCGACGGCCACGACATCTTCGCCAAATGCGTTTTCGAGTACTATATTGGCTGTCTTGGGTCCAATTCCGCGGATAGATACGAGAGAGTCGTAATCTCGCGGGACCTCTCCCCCGAATCTCTCGAGCAATTCGATCGATACGCTCAGAATGGAGCGCGCCTTGCTATGGTGCAACCCTATCGGATATATCTTTTCCCTTATCTCCTCCACATCGAAAGTCACCATCTTTTCGGGATCTTTGGCGAGGGAAAAGAGCCTTTTGGCCGATGCGAGAGTCTGTTCGTCACGACTCCTGAAGCTCAGCAGTGTGGAGCAGAGTATCGTATATGGAGTTCTCTCGTATCCATCTTCGAATCTCTTCGCCGGAGCGTCCCACGAATCGTAATCTCTCTCCAGGATATCCACGATTTCGAGGAATTTTCCGGTATCCACCCCTATCACTCCACCGTTACGCTCTTCGCAAGGTTCCTGGGCATATCTACATCGTTTCCGAGTCTGATGGATATCTCCAGTGCCAGAAGCTGTGTCACGACCATCATTTCGAAAAACTCCAACATAGGGTGGTCGCTCTCTCCAATCTTGATGAAATCGTCCGCGAGATCGAAATATTTCGACGATATGGCGAGTATCGTGGCATCTCTCGCACTCAACTCCTCCACATTGGAGCGTATCTTGTCGTAGAGGGAGTTCTTAGGCATCAGAGCGATGGTGAACAGTTCGCTGTCGGCGAGGGCTATCGGGCCATGTTTCATCTCTCCTGCGGGGTAGCCTTCGGCGTGTAGGTAGCTTATCTCTTTGAGTTTGAGAGCTCCTTCGAGAGCGAGAGGATAGAAGATATCCCTACCTATGAAAAAGAAGCCGTGCCCATGAAGATATCTTTTGCTCAGTCTGTATATTTTCTGATGGAGTTTCTGGTCTATTCTCAATACCGACGGCACATGCCTCATGGCATCGAGCTCTTTCGTCAGCGTCTGTGTATCCAGCACACCTCTGCGCTCTCCCACATATACCGACAGCATCCAGAGTACCATCATCTGTGTAGCGAAAGCCTTGGTGCTCGCCACACCCTTTTCCGTACCCGCTCTGGTCAGTATGGCGCAGTCGCTCTCTCTCACGATGGAAGAGTTGTCCACATTGCAGATACTGAGGCTCTTGAGTCCTCTCCTCTTCGCCATCTTGAGAGCTTCGAGAGTGTCCGCCGTCTCTCCGCTCTGAGATATGGTGATGAATAGAGTCGAGGAGTCCAGAAGAGGCTCTTTGTATCTGAACTCCGAAGCTATCTCCACATCGCATCTGATTCGTGATATCCTCTCGAAGAGATAGGAGGATGCGAGGGCCGCGTGATAGCTTGTACCGCAGGCGCATATCTTGATACTGTCGATACCTTCGAAAAAGTGGTCGTCTAACTCTTCGAACTCTATACCGTCGTCGAGTACTCTCGCCAGCATCGTATCGCTCACCACATCGCTCTGCTCGTATATCTCCTTCTCCATGAAAAAACGGTATCCATCCTTTTGGGCCATCGCTTTGTCAGATGGAAGGGGTTGGGTCTGGAAATCTATCTTCTCTCCTCTGGAGTCGTATATTTCGGTTCTCTCGTCGTTCGCCCTTCCATACTCTCCATCTTCGAGATAGTACGCTCGAGTCGCCTTGCCTATGACGGCCGTATCCGACGATGCGAAGTAGGTTCCCTCTCCGTCGAAAGCCACGAGAAGAGGCGAGCCGTTTTTGGCGAAAAATACCTCACCCTCTTCGGCTTCGCTTATGAGCAGGATGGCATATGCGCCTTCGAGAGAGGAGACGGTCTTTTCGAAAGCTTCGAAAGCGTCGTCTCCCTCTTTGACGAACTTTTCGAAGAGATGTACGATCGTTTCCGTATCCGTCTGACTGATAAAAGAGACTCCGTCACTCTCCAGCCTCCTTTTCAGCTCACGGTAGTTTTCTATGATACCGTTGTGGACGACATAACTGAACTCTCCTCTATGCGGGTGGGCATTGAGCTCTGTCGGCTTGCCGTGGGTAGCCCATCTCGTGTGTCCTATCGCGGCTCCGGCCCCTTCACTGCGGAAACCTTCCGCCTTTTCTCTGAGATTTTTCAATTTCCCGACAGCTTTGAAATGGTGGAGTTTGCCATCCGATATCACGGCTATACCCGCCGAATCGTATCCTCTGTACTCCAGCTCCTGGAGACCCGAAAGAAGTATTTCGCTCTTCTCTTTTCTACCTGTATATCCTACTATTCCGCACATTCTCGCTCCGTCAATCTGGCAATTATCTTTTCGATATTATGGCAGAAATTACCATTTTTTTCTATCAGGAAGAGATCGTTGACTCTCCCCTTGAGAGTATGTATCTTCGCCGATGCTATATCGACTCCCGTTCTGTCGAAAAGATCTATCAGATACGCCAGCAGTCCGGGCTGGTCTTTGGCTCTGAGTTTCATCACCCCATACTCTCTGGAGTGGTCGCAATCCACCTCTATCTCGTCTCTGGATATATCGGGTCTGGAGAGTTTCAGCTCGGGATGGGGGGAGAAGGAGTCCTCGATCGTCGATTCGAGATATGGGAGTTCGCTCTCATCGAGCTTTTCGTTGAAATCGATTTTGAAATATTTTATCTCGTCATAGAGTTTCGTGATCTCCATACTCACCACCTGCAGTCTCCTGAGCCTGTGCAGCAACCATGCGAGATTGAGATCGTGCCTCCTGATGATCTCTATGGTGAGATACTTCTCGTTACCTACGATATAACTGTAGTTTTCCGTCTCCGAAGCCGCCTGGGCTATCGCGATTATCCGTCTGGTTCCGTGTCTGATGAAGAATGCGTTGGACGGTATGGAGAGAATCTTCCTCCTCAGACCTGACGGTAGATTTCTGAACGATGGGCTT
>Ga0256913_10000976_pt1 | contig 14889 bp, 7 predicted proteins | sample Axial_MatmetaG_FD_185970 | JGI IMG/M metagenome (GOLD analysis project Ga0256913, IMG submission 185970) | Deep-sea worm associated microbial mat communities from Axial Seamount, Juan de Fuca Ridge, Pacific Ocean - Axial_Mat | ecosystem: Environmental > Aquatic > Marine > Oceanic > Microbial...
GAGCAATGCAGCTATGTTGTCTCCTCTTCTTGCTTCATAGTTTGATAAGCTGTCATTTTGCAATTCCAATGGAGAGCTCCAGGTGCCATACTCATTTTCTCCCAAAAATAATTTTCGATCAGTCTGAAAAGAGTCAACAGGAAAATTTGATGTAAAAAAATTGTTTTCATATTTTTTTTTCATAAATGCATATTGACGTAACACTACTGTACCATCTTCATTAGAATCAGCATCAACTATCATTGTTTGAGGTACCCAATCAGCATTTGTAAATTGTTTTAATGCATCAAAATGACTAAACTCGACAACAGGAATCACATCGATTTCCAATTCAGTTTGCCTTATATTTGTCACTCTGATATCTCTTACCATCACAGTAGCATTCCGGGGAACGAAAATTGTAATCTCTGTTCTAATCCCATAAAATTCGGATAATATTTTCTGATACGATAATCCGACTCTGCATTCATATTTATCATATTGATCCAAAGTGGGAACAAAATAAGGACTAAAAACCTTATAACCTTCATTATTTTTTATTCTGACATATAAAGTTTCACCGTTAAATTCTGAATTAGGAAGTTGGGGTATATATTTTACAATTCTATTTAAAGCAGGATCTCCCTTTGTTATAAGAGAACCTCCAGTATGATCAATAATACCCCCAAAAGCTAAAGTTCCGATATAATTTATCCATTTTACCGGTGTTTTTGGATTTGTTATCACATATTCCATATTTTCATCATCAAAATAACCATACTTCATCTTTATTCTTTTTGAAATTTTGAAATTATTTTAATCATAAGCTTATACTTTTCCACGACGCTCTTCCAATTTCTGACGAATATCTACCGCTTTTTTTGCTGTAATGGGATAAGATCTCAACAGTACCAGTGCTATACCCAAAGCTAATACAGGAATAATCAAGAACCCAATTCGCATATTGGTATAGACATTTTCGGGTTGATTATTTCCAAGATTTGCATCGAATCCTGTTATTTCAAGCAATGGTCCGGAAATAAGAAATCCAACCATAAAGCTTAATTTCAGTATCCAAGAATAAATAGAAGAAAAGCTACCTTCGCGCCTTTCACCTGTCTTTAGTTCATCATAATCGACAACATCCGCTTGCATTGATGGCAACATCAGCCATAATCCTGCATAACCTGCGCCGATAAAAACGGTATTCGTCAACATGATCCAAGGATTGGCCGGAGTAAAAGTCCACCAGGTTGTGGCATAGGAAATAATAGCCAAAGTAATAGCTATCATCAATACTTTTTTCTTGCCTATTTTTTCCGACAAACTTCTAAAAACAGGAATAAACATAAGACTGAATACAGTATAAACAACCGTACCATATCCTGCAAATTTAGATCCTTCTCCCCAATCACCTCCCAATACATAATAAGTACCCACATATCTTCCGTAACCATCAAATATTGCTTGTCCCATTAAAAAGAATACAGTCAATAAACTCAATATCACAAATGGTTTATTGCTGAAGGTTTCTTTCAATCCTGTGATCAGTTTGATTTTCTTTTGATTTTGAACAACATCGCTCTCATAATAGCGCTCTTTTAGAAAAATAGCCGGAACAATACCTAAAACTACTATCAAAGCACCAATAATAATACTGATATATCTCATTCCATTCACCGGACTTGCTACTTCTACCCCATCCTTTACTATAAAAAAAACAGGTAACATTGACAACCACCATATCCATCCGTTGACAAAACCAGCTATGGTCTGAAAATAACTTCTTATGGCAGCTACTCTGGTTCTCTCATTATAATCCGGAGTCATTTCCATAAGTAAACTTTGATAAGGAATACCCCAAATAGTAAAAAAAGTATAAAACAGAATCCCGAAACCGATAACCCATAGCATTATACCGAGATGCGATATATCTGCTGGAAACCACCAGATTAGAGGATATAATAGTCCGGCAATAATTGCTCCTACAAAGATATATGGACGTCTTCTGCCCCATTTGGTTCTGGTATTATCCGAAATCCACCCCATAATCGGATCCAAAACCCCATCCCATAATCTCAAAGACATTAAAATAATTGCTACATAAGTAGGTGGCAATTTCAATTCCATATTAAAAACCTGATATGCTATACTAACAAGCACCCATATACCAAGTACATCAACAGGACCTGCAGTCGCATAAGCCAATTTTTGATAAAAAGGAACTTTATCTTCCGGTGCGATCAGCGGAGTATCTTTTATTTCATTTAGCATATCAATTGATTTTTTTTATTTTAGCTGATCATTTTTTAAAAATAAACAATTTCATTTATTCAAATCACAGTATTATTGCGTCTTAATACCAATTCTTTTTCAATTGTTTTCATATAGTTATCATCAAGTTTATAAAAGATCATAAGCAATGCCCCTAATAAACTCCCAATTGCCGGTATTACACTCATCATTAATCTTATTCCTGTCAGGGTTTCATTTTGTTGTATAAAATTTGCTTTAAATCCAAAAAAAGCTAATAGCCATCCAGCCAAAGCTCCTCCAATTGTCCATCCGAATTTTTGTGCCATCGTGGATGCAGACATAACCAAACCTGTAGCCCTTCGCCCAGTAATATATTCCGAATAATCCGCAGCATCTGTATACATTGCAAATACCAATGGTGCAGTTGGTCCGAAAGCAAAGCTGATTAATATCTGCAAAATAAACATTAAATAAATATCTTCTTGCCCCAAAAGACCAAAAAGCAGAACAAATATTGTTGTCAATGACATACTTAAAACATAAAGCTTTTTCTTACCTATAATTCTACTAAAATATTCAGTCAACATGATCGAAGCAATTGTCGCAACAGTACCAGATATCATAAATGTACTAGCTAATGCATCACTTCCGACATAATATTTAAAATAATACATTATAGCACCATTTCTAATAGACACATGAGATAAAGTGAATATTCCCAAAGCAAATAAAATCCACCAAGGTTTATTCGCCAAAAGATCCTTTATATCGTTTTTCAAGGATATTTTTTGTTGTGGTGGTGGCTGAACCCTTTCTTTTGTTGTTAAAAAAGTGATTAGAAACATTATCACAGCCATAATTGCCATGATAGTCATTGCCAGAGAAAACCCTTTTCTTTCATTGATATTATTTACACTGATTGATTGAATACCTGAATATTCAACCGGGAACAAATCACGAGTTGACAGATTGTATGTATCAAATCCTTTCTTTAAGTATATAATATTACCACCGGTATCAACTTTAGAATACTCCTCCTGATTTACAACAGAAACATTGATATTTTTTATTTTTTCTTGCTTTTCCCCTTCGATATTTGCCTTGACTTCCATTTTTATAGTTCCTGTTCCTTTTTCGGTAATCATTATATTCATATTTTTCACTTCAGATCTTATAACCGAAGTGTCATCTGAACCGAAACTATTTACCATTGGCAGCATTATACCCTGAACAATAAATGCACCTATAAATGCAAAAACAAACCTGTACTGTGAAAAACTTGTCCTTTGAATGGGACTTGAAGATACAACTCCCATCAGAGCAGAATAAGGAATATTGATACCGGTATATATCATCATCATCATTGTATAGGTGACATATGCGTATATGATTTTACCTGATACCGAAAAATCAGGTGTTGTAAAAGTCAGCACTCCTATAATTCCGAAAGGTATTGCCAACCATAATAAATACGGTCTGAATTTACCCCACTTTGTTTTTGTTCTATCGGCGATTATTCCCATTAAAGGATCATTAATAGAATCCCAAACTCTGGTAACCAAAAACATGGTTCCGGCAGCACCAGCGGATATTCCATAAACATCAGTGTAAAAGTATAGAAGAAATAACATAAAGGTTTGGAAAAACAAATTGGAAGCGGTATCTCCCAAACCAAAACCGATTTTCTCCTTTATGCTTATTTTTTCTTCCTTTATTTTCTGCATTGATTTCAATCTTAATTAAATTTATCAAATACTTAATTACCCATTGTTACTATTACTTTGTGTTTGCTTTCTCTTTTTACAACCGGAATCTTATTGCTTTCCAAGTTTTTGCCGTCAAAAACTATCTTTTTTACTCCTTTTGAGACTTTATCCGGATTCTTGATTTCAATTTCATAAACAACACCTCTAAAGTTTCTTACGACCTTATATCCTTCCCAAGAAGTAGGAATACAAGGATCTACTATCAGTCCGTCATAATCAGGTTTTATTCCGAGAATAAATTGTGTGACAGCATAATAATTCCATGCTGCAGTTCCTGTAAGCCAGGAATTTTTTGCTTCCCCCGGTTTATAAGCATCTTTCCCCGCTATCATCTGTGCATAAACATAAGGTTCAGTTTTATGCAAATCACTTATGTCTTCAATATAAGCCGGTGCAATTTTTTTATAATAATCAAAAGCCTGATCTCCTCTTCCAATCATAGATTCCGCTATCATTATCCAGGGATTATTATGACAAAATACCGATCCGTTTTCTTTATACCCCTCAGGATAAGTAGATATTTCTCCCAATTCAATATAATACTTGGTAAAACTGGGATAGTTTAATATAATACCATAATCACAATCCAGATATTTTTTTACGGAATCCAGAGCTTTTATCACTTTCTTATCCTCTTTGTCAAATAGTGCCATGCTACACCAGCCATTGGATTCAATAAAAATCTTTCCTTCCTCATTTTCATTACTTCCGATCTTATTGCCATAAAAATCATATGCGCGCAAGAACCACTCACCATCCCAACCATATTTGTTAATTGCAATACGCATTTCATCCACATGACTTTGTGCCCTATTAGCTTCATCATCCTTTTTTAAAAACTTACAAAGGTTTACATACTCTTGTCCATAAACAACAAACAATCCTGCTATCATCAGAGATTCAGCTCTTGATCCTTCAGTTTTATTTTCAGTTGTCTGAAATGATTCGTTGGGATCTTTTGAAAAACAGTTTAAATTCAAACAGTCATTCCAATCCGCTCTACCTATCAAAGGCAATTTATGTGGTCCCAGATTGTTGATTACATGATCAAAAGATACAGTCAGATGATCAAATAAAGATTTTGAAAGCGATGTGTCATTATCAAAAGGGACTGATTCACTCAATATACTAAAATCCCCAGTCTCTTTGATATAAGCAGTAGTGCCAAGTATCAACCACAGCGGATCATCATTAAATCCACTTCCAATAGCATTATTACCTTTTTTTGTCAATGGTTGGTATTGATGATAACAACTTCCATCTAGGAATTGAGTTGAAGCGATATCAATAATTCTTTGTCTTGCTCTATCAGGCACTTGGTGAACAAAACCTATCAAATCCTGATTTGAATCTCTAAATCCCATACCTCTTCCTATTCCTGATTCAAAGTAAGAAGCACTTCTTGACATATTAAAAGTGATCATACATTGATACTGATTCCAGATATTGACCATACGGTTTAGTTTGGAATCCCGGCTTTCTATCTGATATTTTGATAATAATTCATTCCAATAATCCGCTAAATCCATCATGGCTCTATCCACTTTTTCATCAGAATCATACATTGAAAGCATTTCCCTGGCAGGAGCTTTATTGATAATACCTTTGGATTCCCATTTTTTTTCTTCCGGTAGTTCAACATATCCCAAAATAAATATCAAAGTTTTTTCTTCACCCGGTTTTAGTTCAATTTCAAAATAATGTGAAGCTATCGGAGACCAACCGTGAGCTATGGAATTTGATGATCTTCCGTTTAATACGTTTTTAGGTTCATGAAATCCATTATATAATCCCATAAATGATTCCCTGTCGGTATCGAATCCGGAATGATCATGATTAACAGAATGAAAAGCATAATGATTTCTTCTTTCCCGGTATTCAGTTTTATGATAAATAACATTATCCTCAATTTCTACTTCACCGGTATTAAAATTCCGTTGAAAATTTGTCATATCATCTTCAGCATTCCAAAGCGCCCATTCGATAAGTGAAAACAATTTAAATGATTTTTTTTCACTACCAGTATTTTTTAGTTTTACACGTTGTATTTCTCCTGTAAAATGCAAAGGAACAAAATACAAAACTTCTGCTTCGAGATTATCTTTTCTACCTTTTATTAGTGTATAGCCCAATCCATGTCTACACTCGTAATAATCCATTGAAGTTTTAACCGGTTTCCATCCCGGAGACCAAATAGTATCTCCATCTTTTATGTAAAAATATCTACCTCCGTCATCTGTAGGTGTATTATTGTATCTATAGCGGTTTAATCGACGATATTTTGCATCTTTGTAAAATGAATATCCCCCGGAGGTATTTGATATCAAAGAAAAAAAATCATGATTTCCCAGGTAATTTATCCATGGATAAGGTGTGGCAGGATCTGTAATAACATATTCTTTATTTTCATCATCGAAAAAACCGTATTTCATTTTATTCCGTTTTAAACTCACCAAATTTACCAGGAAGATCAGATAGGTATTTACTTAATTCTTCCCGTAAATCTTTAACTTTACGATCATATTCAGGATTGTTAAATAAATTATTTTGCTCCTTTGGATCCAAACGCAAATCGTAAAATTGATCCGTATCATAATAATGTTTATAACGCTTGGTGGAAGGATATTCTGCATCTCCTCCACCAGGAATCATCATTAAATGAGAGAATGGTAAAGTCGGATCTGTAAAGTGATAAACCAGTTTATTTTCTATCCTGAAATTGTTCCACTTATCAAGAATCTCTTTTCGTTTTTTAATATCCCACTCCATTGCATATTTCGGATATCGCAATGCAATATATTTATTGCTATCTTTCAATATTCCTCTTGAAAAACCCATCTCAAAATACAAAGATTCATGAATTTTATTCTTTTCGCCGTTTAAAACAGGAAGAAAACTTTTACCGTCAAAAGCTTTAATTGTATCTGGATTAGAGCCGGCCATATCCAGTATAGTGGGAGCAAAATCTATATTTGAAACAAGTGCATTATTGATATTTCCCGTTTTAAATCCTCCTTTTTTCCAAATTAATGAAGGAGTACTAACTCCTCCTTCATAAACTGAACCCTTGGCATATTGACCATGATCATTGAAGAAGAAAATAATGGTATTGTCAAGTTTTCCTTGTTCTTTAAGTTTATTCATCAAAGCACCAAGAGCATCATCTATCCATAATACATTTCCCAAGGCATCAGGGATTTTATGCCCTTCTTTAACCAAACCTGCATCATAAAGTCTTTTGGGAATTGTTTCCTTCGGTGGCAAGCAAGTTGGTGCTTTATCCAAAATACCTTCTGCAGTCACCTTTCTATTGCCATTCCATGACTGACTGGCATTTGAGGGTCCATGAGGTACTGTAGTTGCATAATAAAGAAAAACAGATTCATCTTTTGTCTTTTCAAGAAAATCAAGTGCCTTTTCTGTTATCCAATCTAGATTCTGTACTCTAAGTTTTTCGGGACCTAGATAACTTGGATTATCTTGATAAAGAGCTCCTGAATAGTCAAAACCGCATAATTTTAATTGAGCACTTATGATCTTAGCATTTCTTTTGAGCACTTTTACTGCTTCTGGAGAAGTGGGGTCAGTTTTCAAAGGAAGTTTTTTCCACCCGGGAGCTTCAACTGCATGATTTTTACCAAAAAATCCTGTTACATAACCTAGATCTTTTAAAAATGTTCCAATCGTTGGTTGTCCTGGTATAATATATGAATTCCACTGAACAGCAGTTTGACCATCCATCTTTTCTGTAAAATCAGTCATATGCTTGCTTATGGATCTACTAGCATACTGACCTGTAAGACAACCATATCTACTCGGTGTACAAACAGCTGAACTAACATATTGATTCATCATTAAAACACCTTCATCTGCAAGTTTATCTAAATTGGGGGTAAGATTTTTGTCTTTACCTTCTTCAAGGCAATTAAACATATATCGTTCCATGTCATCTGCAATAAAAAATATAATATTGGGTTTTATTTTTATTTCGTCATGGGTTTTTCTATTATTACTGTCATCCGTTTTGCAAGCAGAAATAAAAATCGCCGATATAAAAAGGATATATAAATAAATTTTTACACTTTTCATTTTTTTAATATTTTTTTAACATCAATATCTTTTTCAATACTACCAAAATCTGTATCTGAAATTTTCCTATATTCTTCTAAAGTTTTATTATCATCATATTCTTTTTGCAATTGCTTAAGCTGCAATTTCAATGATCTAATCACATCTGCATATATGGGATCATCAATTACATTGTGTAATTGTTCAGGATCTTTTTGCAAATCATATAATTCCCATTTATCGATATTATAGTAAAAATGAGCTAAAGTATATCTTTGGGTCCTTATCCCATAATGCGGTTGAACATGATGCCAGAAAGGATACTCATAATAATGATAGTACATTGACTGTCTCCAGTCTTTTGGAGTTTTACCGGCTAACATAGAAGCAAAGCTTTTGCCTTGCATTTTTGTTTTTGATTTGATATTTGCCAAATCCAATAAAGTAGGTGCAAAATCTATATTACTAATAATATCAGTATTAACGGATTTGGGTTTTGTAACACCAGGATATTTTATAATAAAAGGCATTCTCAATGATTCTTCATATATAAATCTTTTATCAAAAAAACCATGATCACCAAGATAGAACCCTTGATCCGAAGTTAAAATTATTATGGTATTATCTGCCAAGCCGCTTTTTTTTAAAAAATCTAAAACACGACCTATATTATCATCTACGGATTTCACACATGCTAGATAATCCTTTATAAAAACCTGATATCTCCATTTCCGTCCTTGTTCCATACTCATGCTATCGGGCTTAACAATTTGATTTTTTCCGGTACCATAAAAATCCCATTTTAGAGCTTCCTCTCCCTCCAATCCTTCCGGTCTTTTCATTTTCATATCTCTTCTACACAGGTAATCCATTGTCATTTCAGTATTTCCGGCTGTCATTTCCCTTCCTTTATAATTATCATCAAATGTCTTTGGGTATGGAAATTTTATATCATCCCAAAGATCCTGATATAAAGAATCAGGATCCCAAGGTCTATGAGGAGCCTTAAATTGCAACAACATTAGAAACGGTTTATTCTCATTTCTATTAGTTTCCAACCATTTCAAAGCGGCATCAGTTGTCAAATTGGTCGCATATCCTTTTTTCCTTATCTTTTTACCATCTTCATCATATATTGGATCCCAGTATGTACCTTGTTGACCACTATTGGTATGATACATATATTTATCAAAGCCACGTGGATTTGAACCAAGATGCCATTTACCAAATAAGGCTGTTTTATAACCTTGAGCTTGGAATTCTTGCGGAAATGTCCATTGATTTGCATTGAACTCCCCACCGCTTTCATTTTTATAATATCCGTTTTTATTACTATAATTGCCAGTGAGAATAGATGCCCTGCTAGGACCGCAAATAGCATTTGTGCACATTGCATTTTTATAAATCATACCCTCATCAGCAATGCGATCCATATTGGGTGTTGGTGCAAGCTCTTTATATATATCCGAATAAGCACTTATGGCCTGTGTTGTAAGATCGTCAGCCATAATATAAATTATATTAGGTTTTTCATTAGTTGACACCTTCATTGTACCGTCACATGACAATAAAGATATCACAGCCAATAAAGACATCAGAAAGTAATTAAATTTTTCTGGCATACTATTTTTCAATTAAACATAAATTAAAAATCATATAATTGCAAACAACACCAATAGCTTATAAAACAATTAACCAATTAGTGTTTCAATATATTGGCAGTACTTAAAAAACTGTCATTATATCTGTACTAATCAATATCCAGGATTTTGATCACTTGTACTAATTTTAGCATTGGAATTAATTTCCGCTTCGGGAATTGGCATAAGCATTATCCTGTCATTATCAACAAATTTCACATCCCTTGCCTTATTAAAGTCATATGAAAGTTGATTATTATGTGCTTCTATTACAAATGATCTAAAAAAATCGTATCCTCGTCTTCTCACATTGAAGAAATCATGTCCTTCCTGTTGAAGTTCAAAAAAGTACTCTTTCGTTATATTTGCCCTGAATGAATCTTGTGTCAATCCTTCCCAATTGGCAGGTGAAGTTACAGTTGTATCAGAAGAATTTCTTGCACGAGTCAAAACTTCATTAACATATTGATAAGCTTCAGCTGGTCCATTCAATTCATTTTCAATTTCAGCCAACATCAATAAAAGGTCAGCATATCTGAAGAGTACAAAATTCATATCCGAATCCGTATTGATAGCCAAACCATTTTTAATAAAATATTTGTAACCGTAAGGATAGCTTTTCTCCTTATTATTTCTGCCTTTAAAGACTGGATACGTTTTGATAATCGTAAAAGAACCATTGGCTTTATATTTATTATATTCCGTAATAAAGGTATATTTTATTCTTGGATCATCAGGATATGTTGCCAAATGTCTATCATATACTTCCAGATTAGGTTTGAATCTTGCCCAGGTATTACCACCTACGGTAGCTTTTGAAGCCGTCCAGTATTTTGATAATCTAAATGTATTTTCAACATTACCTTGCAATTCAAAGATAGATTCTTTATTATTATTTCTTGTTGCTTCTTTCCAAAGATCACCAAAATTATCCATAAGTTGATATTTACCATAAACTTGAATCGCATGGTCATAAGCTTTTTGCCACAGATTAGTTTCAGCAGAAGTTTTGTTTCCTGCCATCCACATATAAACTTTAGCCATTAACATATTGGCAGCATATTTAGTTGGTCTTCCTTTTTCATTTTTTCCTTCTTCTGCCATAAGTTTAGCTGCTTTTTCACCATCTTCAATTATCTGGGCAAGTAATTCTTCAGGACCAGACAAACCGGTACTTGGATTATCGCTAGAAATTTCTTTAGTAATCAAAGGAGCTTTACCAAATATTCTTAGTAAATCAAAATATGCTAAAGATCTGATAAAGAGTGCCTGGCCCAATATCAAATCCCTTTGATCAGGATTTCCAAGATTTTTATCACCCAATTGATTAATAACATTATTCGCTCTACTAATGGTTCTATATATTCCAGCCCAAAGATTTGATATAAACTTATCATTTGGAGAAGGATTTAATGCAGCGATATCCTTCAAGCTTCCATCACGGTTGCTGTTATACATTCCAGATGTCCAATTCAAAACATGATGATACTCCGAAGTATAATATCCATAATCAATCAATCCTGCATATACTCCGTTAAGGGCAATTTTTGCACCTTCGACATCCTCAAATACATTAGTAGAACTTAAAAAGTTCGGATTTTCATCTAATTCACATGAATACAGTCCTACAAAAGAAATAAAAAACAATGATAATAAGAATTTATAATTTTTCATTTGTTAAATTTTTATATTTTAAAAAATTAATAAAGATTTACTTTTAATATTCAATTTTCAAATATTAATTAATCTTAAAAACCTAAATTAACACCAAATAATATCGTCCTTACATTTGGAGTTCCTACCCAGTCGACACCCATTATAGTCCCATCGTACAAGAAGCTGGTAACTTGTGGTTCATAACCGGAGTAATCGGTGAAGTAAAATAAATTTCGTCCAGACACATAAACATTCATATTATTAAACAATGATTTTTTTACCGGAATATCATATGACAAAGTCAAAATATTCAATCTTAAATAACTACCGTCTTCCACGATTAAATCAACAAAACCCTCATGCATCATATTAAAACCTACCCGGGTACCAGTATTATCCGGTTGTTCCGGTCTCCAAGCATTATCATATGTACTTGTAAGTATATTCTTAAATTGCCCTTCTGCAAATCCTAATTCCAGGTTATATCCATTCGCTATATCATTTCCATAAACACCGTCAAACAAAGCTTTTAATGTAAACCTTTTATAACTAAGGGAAAAATCAAAACCATAAGTAAAGTCCGGATTAGGATTCCCTATGAAAGTCCTGTCATCTGAATCAATATTATCATCACCATTTTGATCTACAAAAACAAGATCTCCTGCATGGTTTGCATTTCCTTTGTATGTAGGACCTGCTGAAGCAGCTTCTTCATCCCTGTACACCCCATTTGTCTCAAATCCCCAAAACATTCCAATAGGTTGTCCTTCCATGAATATATTAGCAGGAGCTTTGAAATATGTACCTGTAGAAACAGTATTTCCATAATAAAAAACTTCTTCTCTTTCGATACCGTCAATCCATACTGTTGATGCAGGTAAACCTAAAGAAAGTACTTTATTACGGTTGAATGATATATGACCACCCATTGAAAAATCCATTTCTTTATTATGGATTAAAATAGCGTCCAAAGCTAATTCAAGACCTTTATTTTCCAACGATCCCCTGTTAACAGTCATAAAAGGAAATCCTGTTGATGTAGGAAGATTAATATTTTGTAATAAGTCTTTGGTCTTCTTATAATAAGCATCTACAGTCATACTTAAATTACCGTCAAAAACAGAGATATCAGTACCGACATTGTATTGTTCTGTTGATTCCCATGTCAAATCTGGATTTGCTATTCTACTGGGCACACTACCTATTACAGTAGTACCATTTCCATCAACATAATAATCGGTATGATAAGTTGAGAGAGTTTGATAAGGTCTTATTGCTTGATTTCCAGTTACTCCCCAGCCAAATCGTAATTTTAAATTATAAAATATATCAAGATTTTTTATAAAATCCTCTTCTCCCAGTCTCCAGGCAAATGCAGCGGAAGGGAAATACCCCCATTGTTTACCTTTTGCAAATTTTGAAGATTTGTCAGCTCTAAAACTTGTAGTTAAAATATATTTGTTTTTATAGCTATAATTCAAGCGGCCAAGTCCGGAAAATATAGCTTCATTCTCTAAAAATAGAGTTCTGGGTTGAGAAATAACCTGACCAAGTTGTGGAGCAGATGAGCGCAATGTCTTTATTGGGAAATCAGTTATTTCAAATATCTCATTTGTTTTTTCCGAACCATCATAAGTAACTGCCAACATAGTATTTAACTCGTGAAATTTTCTTATATTTTTTGTATACGTAAATATATTATCAACAGTGTAAGATTTTCTGTTCAAGCTAGAATAATTAGCTATACCGTTTTCTATTCCTCCTTTAAAAATTGCTGTTCCATACCATTTATCTCTGGCTTTGAGTCTAAAATCTGTACCAGCTCTCAATTTATAATGAAGATTTTTCATTATCTTATATTCCAATGAAGTTGAAACATTGATTCTGGTTTCTTTTATTATATCATCAAAATCCGTCAGCCAAGCAAATGGATTTGATATTTCAAGATCATTATCATCTGATTCTTCCAAGGAATCTACTAGAGGACGATAAGTAAGTATTTGTTTGGTAAAACTACGATTACCTCCAGATTTACTACCCGCCTGGGCAAAAGTACCTTGTTGATACGTCAAAGCTATTCTGTTATCCAATGTTAATTTTGGAGACACTTTCGAATTCAGGTTGAGTCTTAGATCTCCTTTTCTAAATTTTGTAGTTTCAACTATACCGTTAATATCATTATATCCTGCAGAAAAATAATATGAGGTTTTATTCTTTTTACCTGCAATGGAAAAACCAGTATTGTAAGTAATACCCCTTTGGTATATATCATTTTGCCAATCTATCGGTCTAGCCGGATAAGAATTAGTAACAATAGAAGTATCAGTATATGATTTTATAGAGTATATATCATCGCCTTCAATTACATATCGCGGCTCATAGCCTAATACTGCATTTGCTTCATTTTGATATCTGGCAAATTTCAATGGATCCAGTACATCGACCTTCTTTGTAACACTATGAACTGAAGTTGTAGAATATGCATTAATAACGGCTTTACCATCAACCCGGTCACCTCCTTTAGTCGTTATCAACACAACACCGTTAGCCCCTCTTGATCCGTAAATAGCAGTTGCGGAAGCATCTTTCAATATCTCTATACTCTTAATATCTCGGGGATTTAAACCCGTTAATCCATTCTGAGCCGTCTGAAGTTCATTGGCATCATTTGTGGCATTTAATACATCTTCTCCTGCTGAATTGATTATCACTCCATCTACAACATACAAAGGTTCATTATTACCTCTTAAACTATTGGTACCACGGATCCTAACACTTATAGCCCCGTTTGTTGATCCAGCATTGGAAGAAACATTAACACCTGCTATCCTTCCTTGCAACAATTCGTCAACTCCGCTATATTGTCGAGCTGTTTTTACATCCTCAATAAGCTTTGTAACTGATCCAGTAAGGTCACTTTTCTTCAAATTACCATAACCTACAATTACTACTTCATCCAACATCTTCCCAGAAATCAATTTGATAGTATATTTCTCTTTTCCTGGATCTATTTCGATATTTTTTCCATTATAACCTATATATGTTACTTTAAATCGCTTTACGTCCTGAGGAATTTCAAATTCAAATCCCCCATCGATATCAGTAATTGTTCCTATGTTCAAATTCGGAATTGATACTGTAGCTCCAATCAAAGGTTCTCCTGTATTTTTGTCAAGTACTTTCCCTTTTATTATATTTTGTCCATATATTGATGACACCATAAAAAAGAAAATTAGCATTAAGAAAAGTTGTTTTGTTTTCATTTAGATAAAATTTTTATTTTTGTTTAACAATAAAAATTTATAATATTTCTCCATTATTAATATTACTTAAGAAATTAACATATTGAAAAACATTATTAATATGATTTTCATCACAAATGAACAATAAGTTTTTTTATGGAAATGCACAATAATTATCAAAATAGGTATAAAAATCGTCAAACGGTTAAATGGGAAAAGACATCATTTGTATTTTTATAGAAAAATGATTGAAAAATACTTTTTTATATAGTTGCAGTTGAA
>Ga0256913_10000977_pt1 | contig 14857 bp, 8 predicted proteins | sample Axial_MatmetaG_FD_185970 | JGI IMG/M metagenome (GOLD analysis project Ga0256913, IMG submission 185970) | Deep-sea worm associated microbial mat communities from Axial Seamount, Juan de Fuca Ridge, Pacific Ocean - Axial_Mat | ecosystem: Environmental > Aquatic > Marine > Oceanic > Microbial...
TGCTCTCATTGTTTCGACCAAAGAAATAATGGCGGTATGGTTGTTTATTCTGATTTTAATGCTGATGGTAAAAAACAGAAAGCAATATGCAAAGTCTTACCTGAAACTGGAAATCCCGCTGCTGGTGTTTGCCGCTATATATTCTTATTCGGTAATATTTGTAATAGTACCTCACCTTCAAGGTGTTGAATCAAATTTGCAATTCAGCCGTTACAGCCTGCTGGGAGATACACCTACAGCAATTCTGCATAAGGTTTTCACCCAACCGCTTTCAATAATTAAGTCTCTGTTTTCAAACACATTACACGCACCGGTGTATGATAATATAAAATCAGAAACACTATTTATGCTTGCCGTATCGGGCGGTTTTCTCATTATTTACCGGCCTGTTTATCTTATCTTTTTCCTTCCGGTAATCTTTCAGAAATTTTCGTCCGACAGCTATGGCTTCTGGGGCATTAACGCTCATTATTCCATCGAATTTGTTCCTTTACTCAGTCTTTTGGTCATTGATTCCATCAAAGCATTAAGACGCAGGAAAGTTATTGCTTACGCACTGATTAGCATTATAGCAATTGCAACGATGAAAAATAATATTGACAAAATAAACCATCGCGAATCGAAATGGTATAACAAAATCAATAATGTGTATTTCAGCAAAGAACATTACAACACAGCTTTCGACATAAAACAAATGAATAACGCTTTGAAACTCATCGACGGTCATTCGCCGCTATGCACATCAGGCTGTCTGGCACCTCATCTTGCCGGCAGGGATAAAATTTATCTTTTTCCGAATGTCAAAGATGCCGTATATATTGCCTTGACAAAGAAAGAATGTTCGCCTTGGCCGCTGACAAAAGAAGAATACGAGATAAAAATGAAGTTCCATAAAAACGACCCTGAATTTAAAATAATCTTTGAAAACGACGACCTTATTATTCTTAAAAAAATCACACAGCCGTAATAAACGGTTTTCTATCTTTACAGCCACAAATAATTTAAACGTCTTATGATTATGAAAACCATGTTTCCGGCGATATCAATAATCTTCGCCATAATCTTAAATTCCTGCAACACAATGGATTCAAACAAAGAGAAACTTAGTTATCCCGCCGCAAAGAAAGATTCGGTAACCGATAACTATTTCGGCAGAATCGTTGCCGACCCGTACCGCTGGCTTGAAGACGACAACAGCGAAGAGACAGCTCAGTGGGTAAATGCCGAGAATGTTGTAACGAAGAACTACCTTGATAAAATTCCCTTTCGCAATGCAATGAAAAAACGACTGGAAAAATTATGGAATCATCCGGTAAAAGGAACACCTTTTAAAAAGGGCAAATATTGGTATTTTTATAAAAACAACGGCTTGCAGGCTCAGTTTGTACTTTACCAAAGCGACAGCCTCAACGGGGAGGCGCGTGTATTTCTCGACCCCAATGCTTTCTCCGAAGACGGCACCACGGCTTTGGGCGGTCTATCGTTCAGCCGCGACGGAAAATATTGTGCCTATTCCATCAGCAAAGGCGGCAGCGACTGGCGTGAGATTTTTGTAATCGATGTGGAAAACAACAAAAAACTCGACGACCATCTGCAATGGGTTAAGTTTTCGGGTATGTCGTGGCTTGGCGACGGCTTTTACTATTCACGCTATCCGGAGCCTGCCGGCGACGATATGCTGAAAGCCAAAAACCTGAACCAGATGATATATTTTCATAAAACGGGCACACCTCAGTCGGAAGACAAACTTGTGTTTAATGACGACCAACATCCAGAAAGAATGTATTGGTTCGGCAGCACCCGCGATGAAAGATTTATCGTTAAAGGCGGCGAGTCGCCCGACAACAGAGGCAACTGCCTGTATTACAAACATGCCGGCGAAAATGAGTTTACGGCAATTGAAGAATCATTCGACTATCAAACAAATATTATCGGAAATATCGGAGATACCATCTATGTCTTAACAAACAAAAACGCATCCAATTACAGGGTGTTTGCAATCCTGGCATCCGACCCCGAACAAAAACAGTTTGATATCATCAAAGAAAAAGACGACGTATTGCAAAGTTGTAAAGTTTTCGGAAGATATCTTTTTGCAGGTTATCTCCACGATGCCGCCTCACAGGCTTTTGTTTACGAACCGGACGGCACTCTCAAAAACCAAGTGGAATTGCCGGCCATCGGCTCTGTCGGAGGTTTCGGCGGCGACGAAGACAACCTTATTGTCTTTTACAGATTTTCGTCTTTTACCATTCCCGGACTCACATACCAATACGATGTAGAAACCAATACCTCAACCCTTTACGAGAAATCGGAAATCGATTTTGACATGGATGCCTACGAGACAAAACAAGTCTTCTACAAAAGCAAGGACGGCACAAAGGTTCCCATGTTTATCGTTTACAAAAAAGGCATTGAGCTGAACGGCAAGAATCCCACGATGCTTTACGGTTACGGAGGTTTCAACATAAGCCTTGAACCCGGTTTTACGGAAGACCGTTTGATATGGCTTGAGCAGGGAGGGGTTTATGCCATGGCCAACCTTCGCGGAGGTGGCGAGTACGGCGAAAAATGGCATGAAGCAGGCACCAAGCTCAACAAACAAAACGTTTTCGACGACTTTATCGCCGCAGCCGAATACCTTATCGACAAAGGTTATACCTCATCACCGTATCTGGCCATCAGCGGGCGTTCCAACGGCGGATTACTCGTAGGCGCCACCATGACGCAGCGTCCCGACCTTATGCGTGTTGCCTTTCCGGGAGTTGGGGTGCTGGATATGCTGCGCTATCACAAATTTACAATCGGCTATTACTGGGCCAATGACTACGGCACAAGCGAAGACTCGGTTCAGTTTTTCAATCTGATAAAATATTCACCTTACCACAACCTCAAAAAAGGCACCTGCTATCCATCAACTCTGATTGTTACGGCCGACCACGACGATCGTGTGTTTCCGGCACATTCTTTCAAATTTGCCGCTAGGCTTCAGGATGTTCAAAGTTGTAACAATCCCGTGCTGATTCGCATCGATAAAAACGCCGGACACGGCGCAGGAAAACCCACGGATATGGTAATTCAGGATAAAGTGGATATGTGGGCTTTTGCTTTTTACGAAATGGGAATTACACCGAAATATTAACTTGATTTCAAAAGCGATATTTTTTTACTTTTGGGCACTCGAAATCGGGGGATTGGAGTGATGGAATAAATTAGATTAAATAATTAATTAAATAGATAAATATAACAGATATGGCTAAAGCAAGAATTGCAATTAACGGTTTCGGTCGCATCGGACGACTGACTTTCAGAGCATTACTGAAAAAAGACAATGTAGAAGTAGTGGCTTTTAATGATCTTACGGATACTAAAACCCTTGCTCATTTATTAAAATATGATTCCGTTCACGGTAAGTTTGACGGCACCATTGATGTTGACGGTGAATACCTGATAATCAACGGTCAGCGCATAAAAGTTTATTCGGAGCGTGATCCCGCAAATCTGCCTTGGGGCGAACTCAACGTTGACGTTGTGGTTGAATCCACAGGAATCTTCCGCAAGCGCGAGCAACTTGAAAAACATTTGCAGGCAGGAGCCAAAAAAGTGGCATTATCGGTTCCGTCGGCTACCAAAGACGATGTGGACGCAACAATAGTTCTCGGTGTGAATACCGAAGTGCTGAAGCCCGAACATAAGATTGTTTCCAATGCATCATGCACAACCAACTGCCTGGCACCCATCAGCAAAGTGCTCAACGATAATTTCGGCATTGAGTTCGGACTGATGAACACAATCCACTCATACACAAACGACCAGATTATCCTCGATGCACCACACAAAGACCTGCGTCGTGCACGTGCTGCCGCCGTTTCGATTATCCCCACAAGCACCGGTGCCGCCAAAGCCATCGGTCTGGTGATTCCCGAACTTGACAGTAAACTCCATGGCCTTGCTATGCGCGTACCCACTCCCGACGGCTCCATCGTTGACCTCACCGTAAAACTGAAAAAGAAAGCTACGGTTGACGAAATCAACGCTGCCATGAAAGCTGCCGCAGAAGGACCAATGAAAGGCATACTCAAATACGAAACCGACCCGGTTGTCAGTGCCGACATCGTCGGAAGCGAATACTCTTCGATATTCGACTCGCTGCTCACAATGGAAAAAGGCGGCGACCTCGTAAAAGTAGTTTCGTGGTATGATAACGAAAACGGTTATTCGAACCGTCTGGCAGATCTTGCCGTTATGATGGCTCAGTAAATATATCAAATTCAGACAAATACAAAATCAAGGCTGTTCATTGCGGACAGCCTTTTTTCTAATTCCATAAACGAGATTATGACCGGCTTTAAATATCAAACGGAGAAATTTGCCGACATCAGAATACTCAGATACCGGGTTCCGGGATTTGAGAATCTGTCGCTGAAACAAAAGATTTTCGCCTATTACCTTGCAGAAGCAGCCTTGCACGGCAGGGATATCCTCTGGCATCAGAATTATAAACATAATATCAAAGTCAGGAACATCCTTGAAAACATTTTCAAGACATACAGCGGCGACCGCCAAACGGACTGTTTTAAGAAGTTTACCGTTTATCTGAAAAGGATATGGTTCTCCAACGGACTTCATCATCATTATTCAACCGACAAAATCCTGCCGGAGTTTGATTTCGGTTGCTTCGAAGACCTGTTTGACAAGTCGGATAAAAAAGTTTTTAATGATGAATCAGGCAATACGGAAGAGCTTAAGGACTTCTTCAAAAATATAATCTTCAATCCGGAAACGGATAAAAAAAGGGTAAATCTGGCACAAGGGGAAGATTTGGTAAAAACTTCGGCAGTGAATTTTTATGAGAACGTAGGTCAGGAAGAAGTTGAGGAGTTTTATAACTCGATGCCGCAAGAAGGTGATGAGCCTTTAAGTTACGGTTTAAACTCGAAACTGGTAAAAAAAGACAGAAAAATCACCGAGGAAGTTTATAAGGTTGGAGGTCTTTACGGAAAATATATCAGCAGGATTGTGGAGAATCTGAAGAAAGCTCTCCCCTACTCCGAAAACGAAACACAGAAACAGTCACTCGAAAAACTCATTGAATATTACGAGACCGGTGATTTAAGAAAGTTCGACGAATACAACATTCTTTGGGTGAGCGATACGGAATCGGAGATAGACGTAATAAACGGATTCATAGAAGTTTACGGCGACCCTTTGGGAAGGAAAGCAACATACGAGAGCACGGTGTCGATGATTGACAAAGAGGCCACAAAGCGCGCCAAAGCCATTTCGGAAAATGCAGAATGGTTTGAAAAACATTCGCCTACCGATGTCATTTACAAAAAGAAAGAGATACAAGGAGTATCGGCAAAGGCCGTGGACGTAATAATGGAAGCAGGAGACTGTTCGCCCTCGACGCCCATAGGCATCAACCTGCCCAATGCCGACTGGATTCGCACAAAATACGGTTCAAAATCGGTAACCATCTCAAACATTATCGACGCTTATGACCGTGTGAGCAAAAGCAGTGGTGCCATTGAAGAATTTGCCTATGATGAAGAGGAAGTAAAGCTGTCGAAAGAATGGGGCACTCTCGGCTCCAACCTTCATGTGGATATGCACGAGATTATCGGACACGGTTCAGGAAAAATGGCTTACGGTGTAGGCGATACCGCCGACACTCTGAAAAGCTATGCATCGACCATCGAAGAAGCCCGCGCCGACCTTGTGGCACTGTACTTCGCCATGGACCAAAAACTTATCGACCTCGGACTAATGCCCAATTTCAACCCCGGCATAGCAGAATACAACTCATATATCCGCAGCGGACTCATGACCCAGCTGGTTAGAATAGAAGAAGGCAAAGACTTGGAAGAATCGCATATGCGCAACAGGCAACTGATTGCAAAATGGGCATACAACCTCGGCAGAAGGATGAAAGTAATAGAGAAAGTCAAAAAAGACGGAAAAACATATTTTAAAATCAACGACTATCAACAGCTAAGGAAAATTTTCGGAATACAACTACGTGAGATACAGCGTATTAAATCGGAAGGTGATTACAAACAAGCGGAAATGCTCGTGGAAAAATACAGCGTTAAAGTAGATATAGAATTACATAAAGAAGTTTTGGAACGCTGGAGAAAACTTGATATTCCTCCTTATTCGGGTTTTATCAATCCGCAACTTGAGTTAATTGAAAATCAAGGCAAAATAACAAGTATTAAAATTCATTACCCTGAGGATTTCGCCAATCAAATGCTGCATTATTCAAATAATTATTCATAATTCAGGTAATTTTCCTGTTATTGAAATAATGATAAATAGTAATTTTGTGACATGTTGGATGTGTTTGAACAACCAATTTTATTTTAATAATCTTAAATTAACTAATTAATAACTAAACAAAATTTATAAATTATGAAAAAACTTAAATTTTTATCGTTTTTATTATCGTTAATGGTAATAACATCCACAGGTTGTAAAAAAGACAATCCGGATGACAACACAGGAGGAGGAAACGACAATCCACCGGCAACAAAGACGTGCTACGTTAAGAAAATCACTGAAGATAAAGGAAAATATACCGAAATTGCTTACAACTCAAACCATAAGATTGTTAAGGCAACCGATTACGACTCAAACGGAAATCCGGAAAATTCATATGTTACATTCTCGTATAATACCGACGGTTCATTACATGAAGTTATCAGCTATGACAATAACGCCATTGAGGCAAAATTTATTTATCATTACACGAATTCCAAACTTGATTCGGTATATCTTTCTGAAGACTCAGGAAACGGATTGAAAAAAATAGGCGTTTATGCCATAACATTGAATGGTAATAAAATTGGTGAAATGCAGATGATTGCAGAACTTTCGGGACAAACTGTTGTAATGCAAAAAACGGTTTTTACATACACGGGGGACAATTTAACCAAAAAGGAAACATATAATCTTGATTTGACAAGCCACCAGTTAAAATTAAGCGAAACATCGTTATATGAGTTCGACTCCAAGAAAAACCCTTTCCGCGGAATAGGTCTGGATTATTTCTTTGCTGAAGAAATGTTTTTTTCCGTAAATAATATTACAAAAGAAACCAATAAAGATGAGAACGGCAATGTAAAGAATGACGATTCATATAATTACACCATTGAGTACAACAGTGACGGTTATCCCACAAAAGTGACATCGAAAACATTTGACGGCAACGATACCGACGTAACTGTTTATTCTTACGACTGCATTTAAATCAATAATTTAGTATTAACAAAAAAATCCACCACATATTTTGGTGGATTTTTTGTTATCAACACTTTAAAATCAAAATAGAGTAATCTATTATTAATCAATATATTAGCAAATATAGATTTGGGGGTTAGACATTATATATTGAAAAAAAATAATTCAGATAAATTTCCTATTAATTCAATATTAATATATAATATATTTGCAGTAAATATTGATTAGTTTAATCAACTAATCTTATTTTATTATTTTTAATCAACTAATTAATAAATTTACTAAAATTCACAAATCATGAAAAAACTAAAATTTCTTTCATTTTTATTATCATTATTGGTAATAACCTCTACAAGTTGTAAAAAAGATAATCCGGATGACAACACAGGTGGAGGAAACGACAATCCCCCTTCAACTAAAAAATGTTACATTACAAAAATCACTGAAGACGACGGGAGTTATTCCCAACTTACTTACAACTCAAATCACAAGATAATCAAAGTCACCGATTTCAATTCAAACGGCACTCCTGAAAATTCATACATTAGTTTTTCCTATAATAACGACGGCACTTTAAATGTAGTATTAATTCATGATGATAACAATAATCAAGGGAAGTATGTTTTTCATTATAAACAATCCAAACCGGATTCAGCATATTTTTATGATAAAACAGGAACCGGATGGAAAAAAGAAGGAACTTTCGCTATTACAATGGATGGAAATAAATTAAGTCAAATTATTATTTTTGCAGAAAATAATGGACAAAACTATCCAATGCAAAAGTTTAGTTATACATATACAGGAGACAATCTTACAAAGAAGGAAACATATAGTATGGATACAACAAATCAACAATATAATTTAGACGAAACTATGCTTTATGAAAACGATACAAAGAACAATCCGCAACATGGAATCGGTGTTGATTTTCTATTTCTGGATGATAATTTTATTTCTTTAAATAATTATACAAAAATAACATATAAAGACAAAAACGGTAATGTTAATAAAGGACTCTCATATAATATCACATATGAGTATAACTCTAATGATTATCCTACAAAAAAGACTGCCAAAACATTTGACGGAAGCGAAACCGATGTAGCACTTTTTACATATGATTGTCCATAAAATTATGATTTCAAAAAAAATCCGCCGCATACCACGGCGGATTTTTTTTGATATAAAGCTGATAAAAGGTGTAATTTTGCCGCAAAGATTCAGATATGATAACAGGAATTGGCGGATGCAGCAATTCGGGAAAATCAGCCCTTGCAAATGAACTGAGAAATTTCTTTGGTAATGATAAATCCGTTGTTTTATGCCAAGATGATTTTGTAAAATACAGCGGAGAATTACCGAAAATAGACGGTCATACCGACTGGGAACAACCATCATCAATTAAGATTGATGAATTTATCAACGCTGTCAAAGAAAACTCATCCGTATTTGAATACGTTTTTGTTGAAGGTCTTTTTGCTTTTTGGTTTGACAGGCTAAATGCACTATACGATAAAAAATTATTTCTTGAATTGGATAAGGCCACATTTATAAAGCGAAAAAAGAATGATTACAGATGGGGCAAAGAACCCGATTGGTATATCGAACATATATGGAACAGCTATCTGAAATACGGAAGGCCACCGGAGGACATGACAGGGGTTTTTAAAATGACTGCCACACTTCCTGTTGATATTCAGACCATTACAAAACACATCAAATCCCGATAAATATGTCAGTATTAATTGAAAGCCGGAATAATCCTAAAGTCAAAAGTTTGGTAAAACTCCAAAAACGAAATGAGCGGGAAAAGACGGGACTTTTTTTAATAGAAGGGATTCTCGAACTCCGGAAGGCGGTAAAATCCGGTTATGTTTTCGATTCGGTTTTCTATTGCCCGGATATTATAACCACAGAATCCGTAAAAAAGCTTTTTGGCAAAAGTATTCCTGCAAACAATTACGAAGTAAACAAAGAGGTATTTGCAAAGATAGCATACCGCGAAACAACGGGAGGCGTTGTTGCCACAGCCAAACCCAAGCAGCATTCTTTTGATAATATCAGATTTTCCGACAATCCGTTTATTCTGGTACTTGAAGCTGTGGAGAAGCCCGGAAATATGGGGGCAATCTATCGCACTGCCGATGCTGCAGGTGTTGATGCCGTAATAATTTGCGAGCCGCGGGCCGACATCTACAATCCCAACGCCATAAGGGCATCCATAGGAACTGCTTTCAGCGTACCCACGGTTTTGACAGACACGAAGGAAGCCATCGGATTTCTCAAAAAATCAGGGATAAACATCTTTTCCACCTATCTGAAAGCATCAATACCTTACCATACGGCAGATTACACAAAACCTACGGCAATAGTAATGGGTACGGAAGCCACGGGAATATCCGAAGATTGGGTAAAAGCCTCGGATTTCAACATAGTTATACCCATGAGCGGAGCTGCGGATTCGCTCAATGTTTCGACATCAGCCGCAATTATGCTTTTTGAGGCCAAGCGCCAAAGGGGATTTTAAGATTAACCGTCTGTAACTCCACATAATAAAATTTACTATTTTTCCTTGCAGATTTAAAATCTATTTATACTTTTGCCCGCCTTTTCAAGAGGCGGTTTAAAGATTTTAGTTAGTTTTGGCATTTGTATGAAAACGGATATTAAACATATTATCGATAAGCGCAAAGAATATCTCAGCGACAAACAATTCTTAAATATTCTTGCAGCGATAATAGGCCTTATTGTAGGTCTTGCAGCGGTTATCATAAAAAATACGGTTTATTTTATCCAATATATTTTGAAGGCGGAATCGTTTGTCAGTTTCCAGCATTATTTTTATTTTATCTATCCTACCTTTGGAATATTTATCGCCATTCTTTTTGTCAGGTACCTGATACGCAACAAAGTGGAGCACGGTATTCCCAGTGTTTTATATGCCATTTCGGAGACCAAAGGGTATATAAAAAACCACAATCTGTTCTCATCCATTATAACCTCGGCGCTAACGGTCGGTTTTGGCGGTTCGGTAGGATTGGAGGGACCGACAGTAGCGACAGGAGCGGCATACGGCTCGGCAGTGGGTCGTTTTTTTAAACTAAACTATAAGCAAACAATAATTCTTCTTGGTGCCGCTTGTGCCGGTGCTATGTCGGCGATTTTTAAAGCACCAATCACGGGTATTGTTTTTGCCCTTGAGGTGATAATGATAGACCTGACCATCGGTTCGGTTCTCCCGCTTCTTATATCTTCCGTTTCGGCAATTCTCACCTCATATCTGTTTATGGGTCCGGATGTGCTTTATCATTTTGAACTTCACGAAGCTTTCAGCATGTCGCAACTGCCGCTTTTTGTTTTGCTTGGCATTATAACAGGCTTGTTATCAGCATATTTTACAAAAGTTTATATCTTTATTCAGGAAGGGTTCGACAAAATGAAAAGTTCTTCCACACGACTTATTTTAGGTGGTTTGTCATTGGGAGTTTTGATTTTCTTTTTTCCGGCATTATACGGTGAGGGCTACGAAGTGATAAACGAAGCGCTATCGGGAAATACTGATTTCATCTGGCAGTCGTCAATTTTCAGCACTCTCACCGACAACTATTATATCGGCATATTCATAATCCTTGCGGTGATTATGTTTAAATCCTTTGCCACAAGTTTCACCTTTGCTGCAGGAGGTGTCGGAGGCATCTTTGCTCCCACTCTGTTTATGGGTTCGCTTACAGGCTTGCTTTTTGCATCTGTTATGAACCATCTGGGTATTGATATTCCCGTAGAGAATTTCGCACTGGCGGCAATGGCAGGAGCCATAGCAGGAGTTTTGCAAGCACCTCTTACCGCCATATTCCTTATTGCTGAAATTTCCGGAGGATATCAACTGCTTGTGCCGCTTATGCTGGTTTCTCTTACTTCATACATCATCACCAGATTCTTTGTTAAAAATTCCGTTTACACCTATCAACTGGCACAACGCGGACAACTGATGACACATCATGCCGATAAAAACACTTTGAAACTGCTTGAGATTGACAAGCTTATCGAAACGGATTTCAAAACCATTAATCCCGAAGCCTTTCTCGGCGATCTGGTTAAGCTGATTTCGGAATCTACACGGAATATATTTCCTGTGGTGGACAACGACAATAAGTTTATTGGAATGATTACGCTCAGCGATGTCAGAAAGATTATTTTCAAACCCAAGTTTTACGAAAAAGTCAAAATATCCGAGCTTATTACTTATCCTGAATTCATTGTAAGTCCGGGAGATTCTATGGAGGATATTGCCCATAAACTTACCCGGCATCATGTTTACAATGTACCCGTTGTGGAAAACGGAAAATATAAAGGATTTATCTCCCGCGCCAATTTCTTTGCCGAATACCGTAAACTTCTCAAGGAATTTTCAGAGGATTAACTTTCTGTTATTCAACCACAAACCTCCTGATAACCACGCCTTCTTTTCCTGTCAGACGTAAACTGTAGAATCCGGAGGAAAGATTATTTAAATTCAGTTTTATGTGATTATTACCGGAGACTATGTCCTTTGCCGAATGATAAACAACCCTTCCCGTAAGGTCAACAACTTCAAAAACGATTTTCTGATTTCCGGTACTGTTAAAATCAACATTCAAACTGTTAAGTGCCGGTACGGGGTAAAGTACCAATGAATTTATTTTTTCGTTAGTCTGAAGATTTGCAGTTGTAATCGTAACCTGTTTACTTATGTTCCTTTGACCGCAATCGTTTGTGGAGGTTAGAGTAACGGTAAAAGTACCATTGGTTTTAAAGGTATGTGACGGATTTTCAAGTAGAGAGAAATCGCCGTCGCCAAAATCCCAATAATATGTGGAGCCGTAATTACCGGTATTCTTAAAATCAACTTTGGGGTCAAAATTAGTGAAACCGAAATCGGCCACAGGTTGCAAGGTATCGTAAACATAAGCATTTACAGGAATACGCGGACTAACACACTCTCCTTCAATAATTTCCCAATTATAAAAGTAATAATAATAACTCATTGGAGCCGATGAAGCGCTACTGTGTTTAATAGAGAGCACATTATCAATTTTATATGGATAGGAAACGCCACTATTATTCCTGAACAAATTAGGTTTTGACGGACCTGCCAAACGCAGATTCACACCTACAGGAATATCAAAATCGAGAATTATCTTATGTTTACCGGCGGGAATAAAAACCGTTTTCGACTGAATCAGATTTCCTCCGCTGTTAAGCAATTTTATCGTACGGTCTTTGGCCGAGTTTGAATAAACCATTACCGAATGTAACTTAACGGGTTTATAACAATCGAAAACCAAATAATGGGAATAATTGGACGTAAAATAACCACCGGGGCCGGAATTATCGGTTTTTCCCACAAAATTTGAAGATTTATTCTCATGCACCTCGGTATAATAAGTTTTATTAACGGAGATGGCAGGAGTAGTAAAAACCAAACCGGTATCCAGATAATTCGTGGAGCTTATGCTGTCGTACCAATATAAAGTACCCGGTCCGTTATAATTCGTGGTAAGATCGACCGTTCCGGTTTTACACCTCATATTATCGATGGCGACAGGAGCATTGGGCATTGAAACCGTAATCAAATTTTGTTTAACCACCGAATCATTACCGTAAGCATTTGAAACCACGAGTTTAACGGAATAAACACCATTTGCCGAATAAATATGTTGCGGATGTTGTTGCGAGGAAGTTGTACCGTCACCAAAATACCAAAGCCATGACGATGGGCCGTTGGCCGAATAATCGTGAAAATCCACAACCCCGTCACATGACATACTATCGTCCACAACGAAATCACATAGTGGAGCCGAATTAGGATAGTTGCACTGCCAAGTCAGTTCGAAACCGCTCATATTTGTGTAGCTGTCACTCATTTGCTGAACGGTAATACTTCCGGACGTGGAGGTGATTTGTCCGTTATTCGGTAATGTTGTACCCGTATAAATTCCTATCAGAGTGCTGTTTGTATTCGGACCGTCATAAATTTTCACAAAGTCATAACCACTTTCAAAAGCAAATGATGTAAAGTTCAAAGTAACCGAAGATGCCCCTGACGGAGATATTGTAATGCTTCCGAGAGTGTTATCCGAATAATTTCCTATTCCTCCGTCGTCGTATAAAACGCCGGTACATTTATCAACGGTAATATTACCTGTTGCCGGCACCATATATTTGCAAAACTGATCAATGGTAAAATCTTTGGTATAAGAGACCGAATAGTTTGAAGAATCGGTAACCGTGAGAGTTATGGTTTTCGTTCCTGCCGTCGAATACTTCACATAAAACGGTCCGTTTCCGTTGGCGGTAGCAGGAATTGCACCCGAACCGAAATTCCAAACCTTTGCGGCAATACTTCCGCTGCTGTGGTCGGTAACCAAAACACTATCGTCGAGACAATAATTATTCGAGAAAACGCTGAACCTTGCTTTCGGACAACCACCTGCAATAACAACCTTATTAACATAAGGAATTTTATTATGTCCGGTTATGGTAATATAAGCCTCACTACCGGCAATTCCGTTAAAATATAAAACGGCAGAGCCATTGGAAACCACAGTACGGCTTATCATTTCGTTATCAACCACCAAAGTTGCAACACCATCATAACTACAATTCGAGATAACATAAGATGTATCAAAATGGCAGTTAATAGTATCGCCCGCCACGGCGGTAATCGGAACTGGCGTTGCCGTTTTTATTTCCATTGCCGGATCGCCGAAATAGTTAAACAATTCGTGAGTATATTTGATGGCAGATGTTGTGCCTCCCCATGTTTCAATCATTCTCAAAAGCGCCTGATTTTTCACATCACCCATCCGGTAAATATCAATATGAGCCGTAAGGTTAGGGCTGTTAACACCTCCTGTTCCCGTAAAATTAGGCACCAATCCCGGATTTGACCAAATGGCATCCACAAGTCCCAAAGCAAGACCGTCGTTATAACCGCTATAGCTGACTTCTCCGTGAGCAAAAACTCCCACCGATCCACCGTTATTGATTCGCAAGAGTTTCTCGGCAAAACATTCGGCATCCATATACTTGCCGGTCAGGCAATTAATAGAAAAAACAACAGGCAATTTATTACCGTTATTCAGGCTGTTCAAACTAGTCTTTGTATAATAGGGATCACCCCAACCCGACGACATCCCGTGGTCGCGATGAAACACATAAAATCTTCCGGCATTAATAAACGACGAAATTTGATTGCCGGTTCCGTTCCACGGAAAAGCAGGCTTTCGCAAATAATTTGGTATTGCCTCTCCGGCAGAATACATACCGTTATTCCAATAAAGCGGACTTACATTATTACCCGTAACATAAACCCTGTCAACGGAATAACCACGACTGACGATATGTGAACGTATTTCTTCACTGGTTTGGGCAAACCGCCGTTCGGCATAGCCGTTACCGGCATGCTGAAAATAAGCACAGTTTAAACCGTGAGAGTAGAAATTGCTGTCAGTCACAGGATTACGATCATAATTGATTATCTTTCTCACCACGTTCATAGCTTGTGTGGCGTTGGCAACTGAAATTCGTCCGTATGCCATATCGGGAACGTAATCGCCGCTGCCGTCCATAC
>Ga0256913_10000978_pt1 | contig 14850 bp, 7 predicted proteins | sample Axial_MatmetaG_FD_185970 | JGI IMG/M metagenome (GOLD analysis project Ga0256913, IMG submission 185970) | Deep-sea worm associated microbial mat communities from Axial Seamount, Juan de Fuca Ridge, Pacific Ocean - Axial_Mat | ecosystem: Environmental > Aquatic > Marine > Oceanic > Microbial...
TGAGTAGCTGTAATATGCGGCAGCAGCATGCCCCAGATTATGAATAAATGATTTTCTATCAACCCAGGCAGTCATATTCTCTTTAAATGCTAATCCTTCCACATCAGGTAGGGAATTTTTAAATCCTTTTTTATCAATGATCAATGTGTTATAAGGCTCTGCATAAACAATAAGCGGGTCACGGGCAATTACTTCATCAGGTATAATAGGCACCATCTTACCTATGCTGGTTTCAACTAATCCCACTAAATTATCAATATCATAAGAATCCGGCAGGTGTTTTTTCATCTCTTTTTTCACAATTTGAGCAGCATCTCGCAGGTTTTCCGCTAATATAATATCTAAAGGTTTTTTTGGAGAGACTTTAAACCTGAGTCTTAATCCTTCAGTGAGTATAGGAATTATACGGGGTATTACATTTGGGCCAACAGATGTTGCCACTAAATCAGCATTTGATAATTCTTCTGTAACAGTATCTGTATCTGTAGATAAAATACCCCTGACATTTTTGACTACGATTACATTATCTCCTTTCTCGGATTTTACAACAACTTTATATTCACCTTTTTCGTTAAGTGCATTTATAACTTTTTTATCGATGTCAATAAACACGACTTCATACCCTGAACGGCTAAAAAGTTGGGCAATGAAAGAACGGCCGATTTTGCCGGCTCCGAAAAGAACAAGTTTCTTCATTATATTATTTTTTTACTTGATTATTTTTTTGACTGCAATTCCTTTATCAAGATAAACTTTAACGAGATACATACTGTTTTCTTTCAGATTACTTGTAGATATAGAATCAAACCCTGATGTAACAGATTTTAAAACAACCCCATTTACGGAGTATATTTCAACTTTATTTATTATATAATCTGATAAAATTGATAATGTGCCTGAATTTGCATTTTGTGTATATGTAACATCTTTTGCGAGTTTATTATCAAAAATTGCAGTCGGGTCATAATGGTCTTTAAAGAGTTTGAAGAAGTTATAAGGATCAACAATTTCTATATCCAGATCTGTTCTCTTATTTTTTAATGTATTTATCACATCTATTACCTGATTTGGCCAGGACCATACAATTCTAAAGATATAAAATGTAGTTGTTTCAGGAGGGAATATCGGCATTGCATTAGACATTGCATCAGCAGCAGCGTTAATATCAGAGATCTGACCTACAACATTAAGAAGATTTGTTACAGGCATCCCTTTCCATACATGGGGTTTTGGGCTTGTTCCTCCCGTATCATGAAGGTCCATAACTATTGTGGCAAACCCGTCGGGTGAGAACTGAGTGAATGCATCTTTTACAGCATCCGTTGGTTTGTCCCAGTCCAATACCATTGGGGAAATTGTCATATCAAGTTTTTGATAGAATTTTTTGTTATGATTGACAAACAAAGGTAAATACTCCTCCTTAATACGATTGGGATTCATGTAACCGGCAGCACTGGCATCAGCACCAAAGTAATCATTCGCCGAATGTGTTTCATAGTAGTATGAGATAATGTCAGGATATGTTTCCACAAGATTTGGGTTTACACCCCATAATAAAGGCATTTCTCCTCTTTTGGGATCAGCCCAGTAATCAACTAGGAAATCGTATAGAGGAGTGGCAGAATCATAATCAGCCATTAAGATACAAATATATGTTTTTCCTTCTTCAACTTTAAGTGTATCGGCAGGCCTGTGTTGTTTTAGGTCACCTACAACTGCATGACTGTGAAATGATTGATTGTAACAACTGCTTGCCACAGTATTCTGGTAACAATTATATGGAGAAATGAGGTATACTGTTTCCCATTCTGTCGGGACAGGATCATGATTGCTGGGATGACCGGGCACATTACTATACTTAATGAATGAGAAAAATCCGGCAACTTCTGTTGTTTTTTCACCAGCAGTCTGTTTTAGTACTTCATCAAGTATCATTTTATATGTTTCGAGATCTGTACCAACGGGTTGTCCCTCATCGTCAAAAGGAACTTCATCACCCCAGGGGGAAAGGTCATAAACGAAAGAGCGGTTTTTAACAGCCCAGTCGCGGGTAACTACATACCCCACATCTCCGGCCGATCTTGTGAAATAAGGGTCCTCGTAAAGGCATAAGAGGTGATCGGAACAAAGTCCCTGACTTAGATAATTTTCTATTGCCCACCGGTAAGCATCATTTTTAGCACTTCCGGTAATGTCACCTGTGAATAACCCTCTTAAGTCTTTTTTTACCGTTAATCCCCACTCTTTCAATTTTTCATCAGCATATTCCGGGCTGAAAACAACAAGGTCTTCCACTCCTGCAATTGTGGTAGCAACATTCATCGATGCAGCAACATTAGGGTCCCATATTACAGCTCCGTTTATTTTATCTTTGGCGAGAGCATAAAGTTCTTCGATACAATTTAATTTGATTTGTGGACGGTTACTCAGCCATCTGTTGTCAGATGTCATGATATTAAGCCAGTGTAAAGGGCGGTGTTTTCCGATTCCTTCCAGTTCGTAAACAACAGGAGTATCCCTGTTGATTATTCCCTGAAGGCAGGCAGCAGCCATTGTTTCGTCATAAATATTTCCCTGTGTGGGTGTTGTGTATGTAAAAATAGTATTGGTATCCGAATAATTTATGAATGGTATTATTTCTGAGCGTTCTCCAAACCATTCTACTCCGTCCTGAACCATTCTCCACTGGATAACATATACCCCTTCTGTCGATGGTGCAGTTAAGGTTGATGTAAATGTAACTTCCTCTCCGGGTGCGACATCATGGGGTAATGCAATTCGGTTTGTTGTCTGCCAGATTGTGTTATCATGAGGAGCCTGTGATCCTAATCTGTATAGGTCTCCTGCTGTCCATGTTTTGGTTCCTGTATTTTTAAAAGTAATACTGAAATCAAAAGATTCGCCTGGATTAATCGTAGGCGTAGATTGAGATATGAACTGGGCATCGTTCTGGGCTGACAAGGCAGCCGAAAAAATTATTAAACCGATAAATATTAACTTAACTTTCATAATTTATGTATTTATTATTAATGCTTGCGTGATAATGAGAATGGTTTATCTTCTTCTCTGATTCCTCTGTTTTTGTTCGGCAAGGAAGACATCTTAAATAGTAATTCTCCTCCTTTAATTATATCCGTATGATTTATGTAATTATGATCATATTTTTTACCGTTAAGATATGCTTCGTTAATGTAGATATTTTTTTCAGAATTATCAGGAGCCTTAATAGTAAATGTCTTTCCATTTTCTAAGTGAAGTGTGATCTTTCTGAATAGCGGAGCCCCGATAATATACTGACCTGAGCCGGGGCATACCGGATAAAAACCTATGGCGCTGAAAACATACCATGCTGATGTTTGGCCGTTGTCTTCATCACCGCAATATCCATCAGGAGTATCGAGATATAATTTAGTCAATACCTCTCGTATGTGTTTTTGGGTTTTCCATGGCTGACCAGCATAATCATACAGGTATATCATATGCTGAATGGGTTGGTTACCATGAGCATAATTACCCATGTTCACGATCTGCATCTCACGTATCTCGTGAATCGGGAAACCGTAGTACGAACAGTCGAAATCAGGGGGCATTGAGAAGACAGTGTCGAGCATGTGAATGAACTCTTTTTCGCTTCCCATGAGATCGATCAGCCCCTGAATATCCTGAAAAACCGACCAGGTGTAATGCAGACTGTTACCTTCAGTGAATGCATCTCCCCATTTTAACGGATTGAACGGTGATTGGAAAGTCCCATCTGCATTTTTACCTCTCATCAGGTTATGTGACGGATCAAAAAGATTTTTATAATTCATGGCCCTTTGTCTGAAAAGATCGATCTCTTCAGCGGGGCGGTTCAGTTTTTTAGCCAGTTCGTACAAGCAGAAATCGTCATAGGCATACTCCAGGGTACGGGCTGCATTCTCATTTATTCCCACATCGTAAGGTATATAGCCCAGCTTGTTGTAATACTCTGCACCAAGGCGGCCCACAGATAGGATATGCGGATTGTGTCCTTTTGTGTTTTTGAGCAAAGCTTTATAAAGGGTTTTTATGTCGTAACCTCTGATACCTTTGAGATATGAGTCGGCAATAATTGATGCAGAGTTTGAACCTATCATACAGTCGCGGTGTCCGGGTGTAGCCCATTCCGGAAGCCAGCCACTCTCCTTATAAGTGTTTACAAGGCCTTTCATAATGTTTGAATTAACATCAGGATACATAAGGGTAAAGAAAGGAAAAACAGCACGGAATGTGTCCCAGAAACCGTTGTCGGTAAACATATAGCCGGGCAGTACTTTACCATTGTACGGGCTGTAGTGTACCATTGAATCGTTTTTGTCGAATTCATAAAATTTGCGAGGAAAAAGCAAAACGCGATACAGTGCCGAATAAAATGTCTTAATTTGAGATTCTGTTCCGCCTTCAACCTTAATCCTCGACAGTTCCTTGTTCCAGATATTTTGAGCCTCATTTTTTATAGTTGCGAAATCTTTATTTCCAATCTCTCTTTGCAGATTGATCTCTGCCTGTTCAGGACTAATAAATGATGAGGCAATTTTTACATTTACCTGCTCGCCGTGTTTAGTTTTAAAACCGACAACAGCACCTGCCTGTTTGCCTTCCGAAGCAGTTTTGTTACTTGTTAGGATATCTCCATTCCATGTAGAGACAAAATCAAATTTCTTATCAAAAACAACTACGAAATAGTTTTTGAAATTATCGGGAACACTTCCTGAATTATATTGAGTATATCCGGTTATTTTCCTTTCTTCAGGTATTATTTTTATTCCGGCACCCCTGTTAAGGCCGTCAATAATTACAAATGAACTGTCGGACTCAGGAAATGTGAACCTGAAACAGGCTGCTCTTTCAGTAGGTGTTATCTCGGTTGTGATGTCATAATCGGCAAGATAAACCTTATAATAATGAGGTTTGGCATTTTCGGCTTTATGTGAGAACCATGATGCCCTTTCCTTTTCTTTGTATTTTATTTTTCCTTTGCCCGGGAAAACAGAGAAGCAGCCATAATCTCCCAGCCAGTTACTTGCCTGGTGGGTTTGCCTGAATCCGTTTATCTTATGCGCATCGTAGGCATACATCCAATTGTTGCCTGTTTCGGCTGTTTGAGGTGTCCAGAAATTCATTCCCCAAGGCAGTGCTATGGCAGGATAAGTATTGCCATTTGACAGACTAAATTCAGAATCACTGCCTATTAATGTATTAACTTTTGATACGTAGTTTATCTCTTTATTTGAAGATTCATTACAGTTTGAACACGAAAAAGTTATTACTGCAGTGATCAGCAATATGTAATAAAAATAGTTTTTCATTGTGTCAATTATTTGGGTTTTTATTCTCTTTCTTAATTACCAGTTTTTCTTTTGAGGGCAGTTCAGGAAACGGATTGTGCGGCTCTGTCTGGTACCAGTATGCAACCGAAGCAAGGTCGTCCTGCAATGGTTTGTAGATACCTTCCGGTTTCCATCCCAGACTTTGTATCGTCACTTTCAGGTCTTTCTCAAAACGTACAGGGTCAGCAATATGCCATCTGTATTCATTTACTTTTGTTTCGTATGATATTTCGGGATTGTCTTTGAAATAATAAAATCCTGTGTAGGGAGAACTGAAATTGTGATATTGAACTACTCCGTTTTCATCCCGGTATTCTTTATAGTCATACGAGCCGCAAAAGTAGTCTTCTTCACCTGTTCCGCATATTGTAGGAAAGTCCTTATCGCCGTCGATGTAGAATTTAACCTCCCCTTCGCCCCACCATACATCACTGTATGCTCCGTGTGCAATGTAGGTGCCTACGTATTGTCCTTTCCCTTTAATATTATCAACAATAGTGTATACCTCTTTCTCAGGCAACGGATGAATTCTGTTGAACTGAGCATGAAAATATGCTGCATCTTCCGGAATATTGGTTAAAGTGTAATCGATCTGGTAAAACAGAACAGCTCTTACTGTATCCATATTCTCCATTGTTATTTTACATTTTTTACGAAAAGGCATCTGCCAGTAGCAATTAAATCCGCTTTTGGGATTTACACAAACTGCCAATGATCGTATTTCAGGTTCGAAACCCTGCCCCCATCCCGAAGCAAAGAAGTCACCAACCGGCACTTCCACTGAAGGATACTCTTCATCGTCCCAGTAAAAACGCAGGATTGACAGGCGATAGTTACATGCAGGTGTCATCCAGATGTGCTGAATAGCGCCTTCGCCTGTAATCTCAGCAAGGGTAAAATCTTCACCCGGGGGAATAATGACATAAGGATTAACTTTCCAACCTTGTCCAAGTTCTCTTGCAGGACCGGCAGCCACTCCATTTTCCAAAGTGGCCATGCCTCCTTTGCCTTTTTCACCTGTAAAGTTTTCAGGGCTTATCGAACGTGATCTTGCATCCGACAAACGATAGAGGTTGCCTAAACTAAGATTAAGGCCGTTGAATTTTTCCTTCTTTTGATCACAGGAGGAAAGAAAAGTTGTTAAAATAAATATTATGACCAATAGCTGTTTCATAGTTCTAACTTATTATATATTACTTTTCCATTAAATCAGGATTTACAATAATATGGTTACTTTTATTCCTTCCGGGTTATTTTCAAAATTCAAATAAAGAGTCTTTGACTTTTTATCCCATTTTTGTTCGAATATTGTTTTTTTATTATTAAGCGAAACACTTATCTTCTTTGGGGTATCCGGCAAAAACAGCCTCATGGTATTTGTTGTGTTTAAGGGGCTTTTGCTGATGAAAGAGTATTCTCTGTCATTGATGACTTCTTCATCAATTCTTGATGCTGAGGCTAAAACCTGGGGTTCATTTTTGTTTGAAATTTTATTGATATTATACAGAAATGCCTGTTCCCCGGGTTTCACAACGGCGTTTGTAATAACAGGCAGTTCAGGATCAAACAGATTGATGAAAGATCCTTTTAATATAACAGGTGCGTCAGTAACTCCTTCATCCATAACAGAGATTATTTCGTAATTTCCTCTCTCTAAGCGAAAGTTGTTTTTATAGTTCAAAACACCGGCTTTAGCATCATTCTCATAAGCCTTTTTAATAAGCTCAATAAATATGTTGTCCTTATCCTTTTGTGCTACAAATTTTTTCGGGTTTTCTCTCAAAACATAAACAGTTCCTTTTTCAATGTCAAATTTTTGTGATCCGGTTTGAGGATCAATTCCTAACAAGTCAAATAAGTGTTCTGAAGGAGAGCTGTAATCCAGATCATTTGTATTCCACCATTCCATAACTGATTGGTAAGGGTCATCATCTTTTGAACAATATATAAGTATCCCTCCGTTCCTGACCCAATCGGCAATATATTTGTGTGCTTCGGGTGTCGGTGGTTTCATATTGGAATAACTCATTATTAAAACCTTAATATCTTTCAGGGTTTTACTATAGGAAAGATTTTCGATATGCACTAAATTAACGGGAATGCCTCGTTTTAACAGAGGTAAAGTTTGTCCGTAGAAGTTTGATATATACTTGTCAGTATGTCCGTTGAAAACAGGATACCGCTGAAGCATAATGGTATTACTCATTAAAACCCCTATACCGTGTGAACCGGAAATTCGATTGTCGGAAACAGGCATCTCGTTCAATGAGTTTATCATTATTTGCATTTGAGTAGAATAATATCTTGGAATGAATGCTTCGCCTTTACCTTTAGCCAATTTGTATTTTGCAGTGTAAATTCTTTTTGGCCACGGCATAACTTCATAATTGGCTACTTCGGGGTATAAAAGCATTGCCGTAAATGTGGCCTGATAATTCTTTTTGTAGTCAGCCCAATCCCGCGGCCAATCTTCAACTGGATCGGTAAGAAGGAAGATTTTTCTGTTAGTTGGCTTAGTCATAGATATCATTGAACCGTACTCCAGAAATGCACTTTCAAAAACCCGTTCTTTAACTTCGCCATTAAAATAATTCGGGACCCGTGCCGTACCTGTCCATACCTGTGCAATGTAGCCGTCAATTCCGGGCAGGGATGCCAGCGAAGCTTCCGGGCTTACAATCCTGAAAGCAGTGTAATTAATAAGTGAGTGAGTCGGAATATATACTTTTACATTTAAACCTATACTTTTCCCGTATTCCTTGGCAAAACGGGAGACTTTATCTATAGCATTATAATAAAGATGATATTTAAGTTTGTTCGACAGGTAAGCATTTTCGGGTGTTTCATGTTGAGGTCTCCATGGAAAACCATAATAAACTTGCCACTCTTTTTTAAAAGCCTCACTGTAACCTCCGAAGTTCCAGAATTCGGGCTCTTCGAGATATATGGAAGATATTCCTGCATCCAGGGCCTTTTTTATTATCTTTTGTTTAAAATATTCAATGTACGATCTTACCGGAACGATGTACGGAACAGTGCCTTTATTATGCCATAGCGTGTCTCCGTTAATATTTACCTGCCCGGCATCCCAGTGTTTTTTGCCGTCCCATTTACCTGAAAAGTAGTCTCCGTAATGTCCCCAGGCTATCCCTGTCATAAAGTGAGTTTGGTAACCTCTTTCTTTCCAAGAATTGACTCTATCCTCAAAAGTATAATCTTTTGTATCGTGTGTTCCATAAATTATTGCAATATCCGATCTGACATCGATTTCAGGCATCCAGGGAGATGCTGTTTGAAATGCCGTCTTTTCTTTGTTGATATTCTGTTCTTTTTGTTTTGGTTGATAGCAACCGGTAAAAAGAAAAACAGAAAATGAAAAAACAAATCCAATCAATATTTTATTTATGGTTTTATACATTACAATTGTTATTCAGAGCAAATTATTTTACAAATGAGTATGCGATTTATTGCTTTTACATAGTTTAATACACAACAACTTTGTGTGATATGTTTCCTATCTGCACGATGTAAACGCCAGTTCGAAGGTTTACATTTATTTTTGAGCCCGCATTGTTAAAGCTCCTGATCTTCACACCTGCAACATTATAAATATTGACAATATTATTGCCATAGTTATTTATAATAATTCCTCCTTCTTTATTAAAAATCTGTGGTTTTATACTATCTCCCGTTTTTGAAGAAACTAAACCTCCTTCTATTGGTAAGAATTCACCTTTTGATGTTTGAATTGTTTTCGGTGCTTCAAGATAATTACCGCTAACTGTGAACAGGCCTTCCGAATCACATTCAATATTCAGAAACCTGTTACTGATCCTGATGCCTTTTAACGACCGGGCCCCGTTAAACAGGTTTTGGATGTATGGTGTTCCAAAATCATAACGGAATCCGTTTTTTATCATTACAAAATCAATTATCATAGCAGCACCAAAGGTTGAAGGTCTTACTCCCGTAGGATAAGGATTTCCCCAGTTGCTTGATATTTCATACGATTCTGCAAGCCAGTTCCCTGATCTTACAATATCACGGATGCCTATGTCAATAAGATTGGTTGCATTTTCAATTTTAGAATTATCGATCAGGCCATATAAAGTGTAGCCCATATCCGGATATTTTGGATATCCTAAACTAATACCGCCAAAATTGTAATCAGGATTGAAATTACTTGAAAACGCAGAATACATGCTGTTCAGATAGTCTGTTTTATTTTTTAGCAGATCAACATGTAACCCCTTTGTTACCCAATAAAGATTACCATACGCTCTGTCCCCAGTTTCTGTATTATAATATTGTACAGGCCTGCTGTCCGGAGTTACCCAAAACCATGATAAACAATCATCGAAAAAATCCATTTTCTTATCTTCCCATTCATAGGCAACAAATTCATCTTGTACAACTTCACTGATTTTTATCATATAGTCAATGTCGATAATTGCAGAGAAAGCAAAGTCGGCATCTTTCTTTGCCGGATCAGGATGTGCCATATCGGGATTACCTGCATATATCCAATGAGGATATTGTAACCGCCAATTAAGGTATCTTTCTAAAGCATCATAAACCTGAGCTAACCTTGTTTTGTCTTTTGTTATTTCATACAATATCCATGCTGTTTGTGCTTTCCGCGACGGTAGGCTCTCTCCGGCAATCATTCCCGTTTCATCCACCAGCGACATGATACCTTCGAAAGCATCCCATGATGTCTGAGGATCGATAAAAGCATAGAACTGCATTCCAAAAAAACTTTCCCATGTTGCACTGTATGGAGCCTGCTCTGCTCCCTCATCCCACATAGAGGGCTTTCCTGTAACGATCTGTGGATAATTATAATTTACGGGGTCAGCTTCCAATACATTTTGCGCAATATGAACCCATGCTTTATAGTAAATATTCCTTATCTGTTCTGCCGTAACTCCTTTGGCATCTACGGATTCAATACCAAAATTTGAAGGAAGGGGAACTTTGCTGTAAAAGTTGTTCCAATACTCTTTTTGTGCATTGTATTGCTGTTCGATGTTGTCGGAATAAAAAGGTGTCTGTACCCTGTTTGTAAGCACATCATCATCTTCGTTGTCATTTTTGTATGAAAAAGCAATGGCTGTATTTAATTCGTTATTCTGCAGGCTATCCAGCTTAAATTGTACAGCCCAGTATCCGTTGGATGATGGTGTAGAAGTACCATTGGCCTGCCCCAAAAGTTCCAGCCTTGATTTATAAAATTTTATAGATGTATTTGTTAAAACAGTTGATTTTATTGCGTATTTAAAAGTTCCGTTGTCAACATATAAAATATCATCGGTCAGCTTTACATCGTTCCCTGAATAGTAACCACAGATTATAAACGAGGGGTTTTCTGTATCATCACTATTGAAATGTATTTTTCTGATAATGGTATTCTTATCATAAAAGAAATCTGTTCCATCCAAAGATACAATAAATTCATAGTTGGCCTGGAATGGTAATTCATTTGCCTGCCAGGCAGTTGAGTAATCAGTAGCTTCAACACAGGGCATTGCTGAACTACTTGGAGATAATACCTTGATATCACTCAAAATAAAGTATGACCCTATCCCAATAGCCCAAAGGTCAATATAGACTTGTTGAGTTCCGGTCCAACCGGTTATGGTCTTAATGTCAAATTCAAATTGTCCGCTGTCCGGTCCGTCAGGTTTTAACACAAACTCTTCTCCATGAGAGTTGTTGATCTTTAAAGCCCAGTTTCCTCCAGCCTCAGGGATGTTGATAGTCAATATTTGCAATTTGTCAAAATCGATGCTTATTCGTGATGTAGGACGTAAGAATTTATAAACAGGAGAAGCTCCGTCATTTACTGAGAATTTCAATCCTTGATCAACAACATTAAATGATGTTTGAGTATCTGTTGACCAATTTGAAGTGCTTGTAACATCGCCTGTCCAGGTAATGTCTATTTCGGGGGTCTCAATTTCCGGTTTATATTGAAATACCTCCATTACAGCATTCATCCTTCTTGAATTGATTTTTTCGGTACTTAAGTAACCTAAATTAAGAGGAAGGGAAGGAGCATTTGAAAATTGTGATTGAGTTGTGCTTCCACTGCTTCCGTAAAACGAAAAGGGATTTATCATCAGCCGTGAAAAAGGTATACTGATCGACCTGCTTTGATCCGGGCCGGTTTCTTTAATGTCTTCAACTTTTGGTATTTGTGCAAGCAAAAGTAAAGAGGGAAAAAGCAGAAATATCAATAAGGTTGTTTTCATGTTTAGTAATAAAATTCGAAATCCTGAAATAGATAATTATAATATTTCATCAGCCCATTTTTCCAACATTACAACAGCTTCGTATAAAACTCCTGCCGAGCCCCGGTATGAGGATGAGCCCCGAGGTTCATCCTTTATAGTGTACCATTCGTAAAATCCGTTGTTTTTGATCACTCTGTCGGTGAATGGAAGGACTTGTTCATACGCTTCTTTTACATATCCGTATTTCACCAATTGTTGTATCATTCTTGCGCCAAACCAGGTCCAGTCTCCTCCGTTCTGGTAAGTGTAAGCCTTAGTAAGTATCGGATGTTTAAAAAAGCCGTCAGGATATGCCGGATAAAGAGAAAGACCAATAGTTGCAGCACCAACAGTATTTTTATTCGCTATCATTTTATCAAGAGATATTTTCACCTCTTTTTTGTTCAGTAATCCCGCCTCAATGGCAACGGCTGTTCCGCCCATATAGAATATTTGATCTTCATTAAAGCCGGCAGGGAAAGGGGAACCATTAAGATAAATGTGAGGGTGGAACTTCATTTTCTTTTCATCCCAAAGATACTTTCTAATATTTTTCTCGAATCTTCCAAGAACAGCCTTCCATTTATCTGCTTTTGCCGGAACCAGTTCAATGAAATTCTTTAATGCGATAACGAACATCGCATTGTCATAAATATCAATGGCATAATGTGTACTGTCTGTGATGATTACACCTTTGCGGGTCTCGGGCTGAACATCGCCCCAATCGGCTGTTGTGGCTCCGTATAAAAGCCCGTATTTATCATCGTACCTGTTGGTCATCAAAAATTCAAGAGCATCTTCCATTCTGTCGGCAACACTGATATCTCCTATTTTTTGCATCAGGATATCGGGATCACCGGTTTTAGTTACGTATTTATAAATGGCCTGTATCAGAGAGGATTCCTGATCTGTTTCAACAGTATTTTTATGTGCAGCAAACCGCGGATTAAGTTTCGAATATATATAATTGTAACCGTCGGGGGTGATCTTTTCTTTGGGGATGTATCCGTCAACGATATTACCGTCATTACCCTGAAAATCGAAAAATATCAAAAGCTTTTCACGAATAAGATCTTTATTGTTTACATCAAGTGCAAGGTCCATAAAAGTGTTAAAGTCGCGTATCCAGATCTCACCGTATCCGTCACCGGCCGAAAAGCCGCCTTTTACTAGTGCTTGGGCTTTTTCTTTTATCTGTGAAAAATTGTCGTTATGTAATATGTTGTCGGCAAGCTGCCTCTCTTCTTTAGAAACAGGATCACAACTTACAAGTGTCAATATGCTTGTTAATAATATCAATATATTTCTCATTTTCAGTGACTGTTTTATCGGATTGTTTTATGATGCTCCAAAAACCAATCAAATAGACCGGATTCACGGTATGCTTTTCTGAACATGTAGTGATCCTCATTTTTATAGATCGTAAATTTAACGTCGAAACCTGCTTTCTTCATTGCATCTACCATGATCTGCGAACTTTCCAGAGGTACTATCTTGTCTTTATCTCCGTGGAAGACCCATATCGGCGGATAGTTTTTTACAAAATTCACCATACTTGGAGTACCTCCGCCACACATTGGTGCAACTGCAGCAAAATAATCAGGGTATAAGAGTGAAAACTCAAATGTCCCATAGCCACCCATGCTTAAACCCGTCAGGTATATACGTGATGTATCAATGTTATATGTTTTAATGGAATGATCAAGCAGTTTCTTAACAGGGTACATCATTGAAGTCCACCAGTGGCCTTTGGGGCATTGAGGAGAGATGACAATAAACGGCAAACCTTTCTCTTTTGCAATCTTTGGTGGCCCCCACATGGTTAATGCCTGCACGCTGTCACCTCTTTCACCTGCTCCATGCAAAAAAAGTATCGTTGGGTAACCTTCAGCTCTGTCAGGGGCATAATCTACAGGCAGGTATAACAGGTAGTTAAGATTGACTGAGCTGTTAAATTTATGTGCTGTCTGACTTCCCGGCAAAAGTATCTGATCCCTGTCTGTTTTTATCTGACACGAATAAAGCAATGTTAAAAACAGTATTAGTTTTACAGGTCTCATTTTTGTAATATGATTTTCTCAGTGTATGTTTTATTGTTACGTGTTAATCTTAAGAAAAACATACCATTAAAGGTAATTCTTCTGAAATTTATTCTTAAAGCAGAGTAATTGTCGTCACTTATTGTCTTTTGATAAAGAGAAACCCCGTTAATATCAATGATGTCAATCCTGTCGTTAGTTTTGAACTCACCTTCAAGATACACAAAGCTGTCGTGAACCGGATTCGGATAAATTTTAAAGTTATTTTTGAGGATATTGTCTTTTATGGCATCGGTCAGTCCGAATTTGTTTTTTATACGTTTAACGAACTCATCAGGAGTAACAACGATCACATTGTCGTTGAGTTTGGCAACACAAGAATTTATTTCATCAACCACATATTGGCCGAATGACCATGCATGAACCGCGATCAGACTGTATCCTGCTGCAGAGTAGGCATCTGTTGACTGGCTGTTAAGTTTGGAAGCTAATGAAGATGCATCATCAAAACCTTCCCACAGCCTGTAACGTGCACCGATTACAGGTTTGTCATTTACAATGTAGATTGCACCGTTCAATCCTGCATAGTTGTCATAATTGTAGAAAAAAACGGCATCGATATTATCCTGTTCCAGATATTTTTTCATATCAGTAGAATTGTACTGGGTTCCAATAACATTCAGAATGTTAAGGTCAGCTTTCTGCATAAATTTGTTTGTCAGATCGGCAGATGCCTGTAATGACGGAAATCTGTCAGGATTCATATACCCCATACCTGAAGAGCTGGCAACAAAAAAATCTTTCACATCAGCGGTATTTGTCGCTTTATCATAAAGGTACTTCATAACAGTGGGGGCCAGCTCGCTCATTGCAGGCGAAATGGTCCAGCCAATATTTACCTGACCCCGGTTAGGACTGCCGTACGCCTTGGGCTGACCATAGAACTCTTTTAGCAGCCAGTCGAAATTATCACCATCCGTTACCAGAAAACAGACAGTATGAACATTATCGGCATCATTAATATTTGTGCAATGCGTATATTGTTCTAATGTGGTATTAAAATTTGACAGAACAGGCAGATTCTCTGTCCAATCGGCAGCATTTAGCTGAAGAGAGTTTGCAGAGAGTTTTTTTACCGTATACTCTTCATCAGGTCCCCAACCCAGCACTATTCTGTTGTCATTC
>Ga0256913_10000979_pt1 | contig 14832 bp, 11 predicted proteins | sample Axial_MatmetaG_FD_185970 | JGI IMG/M metagenome (GOLD analysis project Ga0256913, IMG submission 185970) | Deep-sea worm associated microbial mat communities from Axial Seamount, Juan de Fuca Ridge, Pacific Ocean - Axial_Mat | ecosystem: Environmental > Aquatic > Marine > Oceanic > Microbial...
GTTCAACCAAGGATGCTGCAGCTCCTCGCCTTCCTCGAGTCCCAAACGGGACATTATGTTGGCTATTCTGTCGGAGCCGAAAAGACGCATCAAGTTGTCTTCCAAGGATATGTAGAAGCTGGAGGAGCCCGGGTCGCCTTGGCGGGCGCAACGTCCCCGCAACTGCCTGTCGATCCTCCTGGCGTCGTGGCGCTCGCTGCCCAGCACATGCAGCCCTCCCAAGTCGGCCACGCCTTCGCCCAGCTTGATGTCCGTTCCGCGTCCCGCCATGTTGGTAGCGACCGTGACGGCTCCTTTCTGTCCGGCGCGGGCGACGATCTCCGCCTCGCGCTCGTGGTTTTTAGCGTTAAGCACGTTGTGGGGGATGCCTTCCCGTTTGAGCATTCTGCTCAAAATCTCCGACACCTCCACGGAGATCGTTCCCAAAAGGACGGGACGGCCCTGCTCGTGGCATTCCTTGACCTCCTCTATCACCGCCTTGTATTTCTCGCGCCTGGTTTTGTAGATCTTGTCGTTGTAATCAATTCTTTGGCAGGGCTTGTTCGTGGGGATGACCACGACGTCCAGCTTGTATATCTGGTGGAACTCGGTCGCTTCCGTCTCCGCGGTTCCGGTCATGCCGGCGAGTTTCTCGTACATGCGGAAGTAGTTCTGGATGGTTATGGTGGCGAGTGTCTGGGTCTCGCGTTCTATCTTGACCCCCTCCTTCGCTTCAAGGGCTTGGTGGAGTCCCTCGCTGAACCTGCGACCCGGCATGAGTCGGCCGGTGTGCTCGTCCACGATTATGACCTTGTTGTCCTGCACTATGTAATGGACGTCCTTCTCGTAAAGGCAATAGGCCCTGAGAAGCTGTGAGAGGTTGTGTATCGTCTCGCTTTTCTTGGCGAACTCCTCCTGGAACTCTTGTTTGCGCTTGAGCTTCTCCTCTTCGGACGCGTCGGGGTCGGATTCTATTTCGTGGAGGGCCTCAAGCAGATCTGGCAGGACGAACATCTCCGGGTTGTCCGGGGATATCCGCTGGCGTCCCTTTTCGGATAGATCCGCCTCGTGTCCCCGCTCGTCGATCGTGAAAAACAGTTCCTCCTGGACCTCTTGCAGCATTCCGCGGTTCTGGTCGCTACGGACGAAACCCTCCGTTTTCTCGAGGCGTTTCATCACTGTTCCGTCCTCGAGGAGGCGCATCAGCAACCGGTGTTGGGGCATCCCCAGTTTCACTTGGAAGAGTTTGATATACGCCTCGTTCAGCTCTTCCGAGGGCGCCTCGGGGTTTTCTATCACCGCCTTCGCCTCGTTGGCCAGGCGGGAGCAGAGCGCGTTTTGCGCCGCGTATAGATCGGCGACCAATGGTTGCAGCTTGTCGAACTGATGTGTCGACACCGCCGCCGGGCCGGATATGATCAGCGGGGTCCTCGCCTCGTCTATCAGGATGCTGTCCACCTCGTCGATGATCACGTAATAGTGATCCCTCTGGACGAGCTGCTCCTTCTCCACCGCCATCCCCATATCGCGGAGATAGTCGAATCCGAATTCGCTGTTCGTGCCGTAGGTTATGTCCTTCGTGTATTGCTCCCTGCGTTCCTCGGGTGGCATCTGGTTTTGGATGCATCCGACGGACAGCCCCAGGAACTCGTATACCGCTCCCATCCATTCGGAGTCGCGTTTCGCCAGATAGTCGTTCACCGTGACGAGTTGGCAGTTTTTTCCTGTCAACGCGTTGAGATAGAGCGGCATCGTGGCCACGAGTGTTTTTCCCTCTCCGGTGGCCATCTCGGCGATCGACCCGCGGTGCAGGGCGATGGCGCCCATGACCTGCACGTCGAAGGGAACCATGTCCCATACGATCTCGTGGTCGCAGACGGTTATGGTCCTGCCGACCATTCTGCGGCAGGCGTTTTTCACCACGGCGAAGGCCTCGCACATAACCTCCTCGAGCGTCTCTCCGTCCGCCAACCGTTTTTTGAACTCGTCGGTCTTCGCTTTCAACCCTTCGTCGGAAAGCGATTGGAGCGACTCTTCTATCTCATTGACCTTCGCCACCAACGGACGCATCTTTTTCACGTCGCGTTGCGACTTGGTGCCAAGCACTTTTTTCAAAACCGAACCGATTATCATCGCGGCATGCCCTTCCTCTGTCACATATGAATCCATCCGCGCCCTCGAAATGGCTCGGACGGTCTGCAAGTTACATCCTCAAACCGTAAAATAAACCGCTTCATGGCGCTTTTTCCACAACCCCGCGCGTTGGAAAAACGCCCGAGGCGCGTTAAGGTAGGCGCTTTTCGTAACACAGCCACGCCGGAAACGGCGCTGGCGCAGCTAAGGAGAAGCGAGCAGGATGAAAGTTCCACTATTGGATTTACGCGCGCAATACGCGTCGATGAAAGATGAGATAATGGCCGAGATCGAGCGGGTATGCGATTCGCAGATGTTCATTCTCGGCAAGGACGTGGAGAAATTCGAGAACGAGGTGGCCGAGTATTGCGGCGCGGAGGCCGCGGTAGGCGTCACCTCCGGTTCCGACGCGTTGATAATAGCGTTGATGGCGGAGGGGATCGGGTATGGCGACGAGGTGATAACCACGCCGTTCACGTTTTTCGCCACCGCCGGAGCGATAGCCCGGGTCGGAGCCAAACCTGTGTTCGTCGATATCGAGCCGGATTCCTTCAATTTGGATCCGAAACTCGTCGAGGGGAAGATAACTCCCGACACGAAGGCGATCATCCCCGTTCATCTCTACGGCCAATGCGCCGACATGGAGCCGATCGTCGAGATCGCGGGAAAGCGCGGTTTGGTCGTCATCGAGGACGCCGCGCAGGCGATAGGCGCCGAGCGTAACGGGAGACGAGCCGGATCCTTCGGCGATTACGGATGCTTCTCCTTCTTTCCGAGCAAAAACCTGGGTGCGTTCGGGGACGGCGGAGCCGTTACGACGAACTCCAAGGAGAAGGCCGAGAGGCTCAAGATATTCCGAAACCATGGAGCAAATCCGAAATACTACCACAAATACATCGGTGGCAATTTCAGGCTCGACGCCCTGCAGGCGGCCGTCCTCTCCGTCAAACTCAAACATCTGGATTCCTGGAGCGAGGCGCGCCAGCGCAACGCCGCCGAATACAAGGAGCTTTTCGCCGAGACTGGTTTGGCCGATAAAATCGTTCTGCCCAAAGAGGTCGAGGGAACCACGCGGCATATCTACAACCAGTTCTGCGTCCTGGTTCCGAAAGGCGAACGGGATTCTCTCAGACAGGCGTTGATGGACGCCGGGGTCGGCGTGGAGGTCTATTATCCCGTGCCGCTGCATTTGCAGGAGTGCTTCGCCTATCTCGGGCACGGCAAGGGAGACTTCCTGGTCAGCGAGGACGCCGCCGAGCGGATCTTGGCGCTTCCGATATACCCGGAGACTACTTCCGAGCAACGCGGGCATGTGGTCGACACCATCCGGAAGTATTTCGGATAGGGAGAAGCATAGGAGGCCCGCGCTATGCCCGTGGATTTGTCGTGTCTCGAACCGGCTCCTCTCTGGAGGCGTTTCGCGGAGATATGCGCCATCCCCCATCCGTCTGGCGGCGAGGAGCGTCTGGCCGCCTGGATCGAGGGGCTCGCGTCTTCCGCGGGATTGGAGAGCGAGCGGGACGCGGCGGGAAACCTCCTTGTCCGCAAACCGGCCGCTCCGGGCGGAAAACGCGTCCCCGCGGTCGTTTTGCAGTCGCATCTCGATATGGTGCCTCAAAAAGCGGCCGGCAAGGATTTCGATTTTGAAAAAGACCCCATCGTTCCGGTTGTGGAGGATGGTTGGGTGGCCGCGGAGGGAACCACGCTGGGAGCCGACAACGGCATTGGCGTCGCCGCGATGCTGGCCGTTATGGAGGCGGAGATTCCGGACGCCGGCCCCATCGACCTCCTTTTCACCGTCAAAGAGGAGATCGGACTGCTCGGAGCGATGGATATCGACGAGTCGATGATTAAAGCCGACATCCTGATAAACCTGGATTCCGAGGATGTATCGACGGTGATAATCGGTTGCGCTGGCGGAAGGGACGTGGAGTTCCGTCTAAGGCCGCGTTTCGAAAAGGCTCCGGGGGACGAGTGGAGATTCCTGGCGGTCTCGCTGGGAGGGCTCGAAGGCGGGCATTCCGGCGTCGACGCCCACCTTCGGCGCGGCAACGCGATAATCGAACTGGCCAAAACGGTGTTTGGGCCAACGGTCGACGCCGGGGGGCGTGTCGCCGCTTTCGAGGGCGGCTCGTTGCCGAACGCCATACCCAGGGATGCGTCCATCGTTCTCGCCGTTCCGGACGGCAGCGATATCGAATCGGCGCTGGATGGGGCCGCGTGTTCCGCGGAGCTCCGTTTGGCCTCCACCGATCCAGGGGCGAGGTTCGAGTTCGCGGACACCGCGCGGGTTCCAGAGTTTTTGGACTCCGCGTCCTCCGAACGCCTGCTCCGCCTGCTCGCGGAGTTCCCAGACGGGCCATTCGAGACTGTCTTGGAGGATGGACGGGAGGTCGTCGAGTCCTCGTCCAATCTCGGATCGGTCGCCATGGACGGAGGTGAATTCTTGTTGAGAACGATGCAGCGAGGCGTTTCCGACAACCTCTTGGACGCGGCTTCGGAACGCGTGGCGGAGCATGCGTTGGAGTTGGGGTGCGAGCCGAGGAAAGGCCCCGCCTTCCCTCCCTGGCCGCCGTCGCGGGACTCGAACCTCCTGAAACTGGTGGCGGACGTTTTTGAAAGGCGTGCCGGAGTCAAACCGGCGATCGAAATCATACACGCCGGTTTGGAGTGCGGCGTCATAGGCTCCAAACGAGCCGGAATGGATATGGTCTCGATCGGGCCGACCATAAAACACCCACATTCGCCCAAGGAGCGGGTCGAGATACGGAGCGTGGATGCTTTTTGCCGTATTCTCATGGGGATTATATCCTCTCTAGGTGTTGAATCTTCATCCTAAAGCCATTACGGTAATCCGTTTCTGAAATTTTGTTCCACCGCCGCCAGGCGCTTGTAAACGCGGACGCTATGGGTTCCCATAAAAAAAAGAAAAAACACGGAAAAAAAGCGAAGAGCTCTTTCACTGTCGAATTGGAGTTTTTTTGGATTGGAGCGTTCATCAGCCTAGTGGAGTCGCTCCCGATAAAAGTGGCCTATTCTTTGGGAGACGTCTTGGCCTCCCTGGCGTTTTCATTCGACAAACGACACCGCGAGAGAACCATCCAGCACATACTCCACGCGGAGATGGCGAAGAACGGCCGCGAGGCCAGGCGTCTCGCTAAAAAGAATTTCAAAAGTCTCGCCAGACTGGGGGTCGACACTTTCAAAATCGATTCCGCCATCGACAGGGACAACGTTCACGACCACATCAGCCTCTCCGGTTCCCCGGAAGCCCTGGAGATGGTCTTCGAGAAGAAAAAACCGATTATCGCCGTCGCTCCCCATCTCGCGAATTTCGCCTTTATTCCCACCGCATACGCGATAATGACGGGGAACACAATGCTCTCCGTGATACGCCCCTACGACAATCCCAAGCTTGGGGAGGTCATGAAGGGGATTCAAGTGCGATACGGCAGCGAGCAATGCGGCCAGAAAGGAGCGATGAGGCGGCTTTTTTCCGCTCTGAAAAAAGGGAACTCCATCGGGATGGTGGTGGATCAGCATCCGGGGCGTAAAAACGGTGTCCTTACGACCTTCTTCGGGCATCCGGCCTTGACGCACTCCTCTCCCGCGATGCTCCATCTGAAAACCGGTGTCCCGATATGTCCCGTAGCCATGTCGCAATCCTCGAAACCGGGAACCTTCGAGTTCGTTTTCAAGGATCCGATAGTCGTCGAGCCTTCAAAGGACAGAGACGCTGATATCGCGCTTATCGCGCAGAAATGCACCGACGCCATGGAGGAGTTCGTCCGCGAGTATCCCGAGCAGTGGTTTTGGTCCCATAGACGTTGGCTGGATATCAACCGGAAGGGCTACGATCTCGACGACCTGGAGAAATCCTTGAAAAAGAGGAAAAAACACTCCGCCAAAAAATGAACGGGCGACCGAAAAGACTCGACGACGACGTTTTCGCGGCATCCGCGGAGCCCTTGGTTTCCGGTTTGGAGCGTGTCGTCGTCGGTTTCAGCGGAGGCGCCGATTCCACCGCGTTGCTTCTTTTGTTCGCCGATAACGCCGCGCGTCTGGGCGTCACCGTGGAGGCTCTCCATTTCGAGCATGGAATCCGGGGGGTCGCGAGTTTGGAGGACGCCGAGTGGTGCCGGCGTTTCTGCTCGGAGGCCTATCCCGAGTTGTCGGGAGGAAATCCGATTCCGTTCAGCATGGTCCGCTTGGGCGTTCCCTCCGACAGCCCAAACATCGAGGCCGTGGCGCGGGACGCCCGCTTGGAGAGGTGGAAAGATATACTCCGCGGGGACCGCGCCTCCGCGGCGGCGTTGGGGCATCACGCCGATGACAGGATGGAGACCCTTCTGATGCGTCTGCTCAGGGGAGGCAACGTGTCGTCGTTGGCGGCGCCTAGGGCGTCCGCGATTCTCGCGGGAGCCAAATTCATACGTCCGCTGCTTCCGTTCACCCGGTCGGCCATAGAGGAATATTTGGAGAACCGCGGGATACGCGGCTGGCGCGGGGACGCCACAAACGAGGATGTGTCCATCGAGCGCAACCGCGTCAGGCGCGTAGTCCTCCCCGCGTTTTTGGGCGACCCTCCCGACAGGGCGTCTAAGGGGTTCGTTCGCTCAATCTCCGCATTGGAGTTGGATGCGGAGTTTATCGAAAACGAGGCGGAAAAAGCCTTCGGACGCCTCCGGGAAAAGGGGGGCGCCAAGCTCCCGTCCGCGGAGACCGCGGAAATCCATCCCGCCGTCAGGGCGCGTCTTTTCCGATTGTGGCTTTCCGAGATCCACGGACGCGACGTCGTGCCGTCCGCCGATTTCCTGGAGCGTATGGACGACGCTTTGGAGCGGGTTGGCTCTTCGCCGACCGGAGAGATCGTTGTTCCTTTGGATGCAGCCGTCGGTGTCGCGGTTTCCACGGAGGGCGTCAGAGCGCTGCGGGACGCCGCTCCCCGGGATCTTCGTCCCGTAGATTGGAATTGGAAAGCCACGCCGTCCATTTCTTGGTCCGGATGGAAATTCCTCGCCAAAATGGTGGATTTGGGAAAATCCAACGCGCGTATCGACGATTCAACGAACGCCACGGCCGTCTTCGATTTGGAATTCGTACCCGAGGCGTTCGTAATCCGTTCCCGCCATCCGGGCGATAGGATGATCCCTTTCGGAGGCGACGCTCCGGTCAGGGTCAAAAAACTTCTGGAAGCGGCCGGAACGCATGGGGCGGAAAAGGGGGCCGCTCCTGTGGTCGCCGCTCCGGACGGGACGATACTTTGGCTCCCATTCGCCCGTCGCTCGAACGGTTTTCCCGTTTCCAACGCGGCCTCTGGGCGGGCTCTCCTCCTAAAAGCCATCCGTCCGACGCGAGACGCTTGATTTACCGTCGAGCCAATGTTATGGTAGTTTGGGACGAGGTCGGCTTTACTGAAAGCGGGGCTGGATTCCTATGGGCATCAATCCGAGGCCGCCACCATGAATGGTAGAATTTCGAAAGCTGAAGCGGGGGTCTTCAAGACGATTTCGGATAGCCTGAAAACCTTTCACATAATGGAGTCCAAGTGGACCAAGCACGCGTCCGACCAGTTGACTTTGATGAATATTCCTTTCCTCCTGGCGCGGCGCGACGCGGCCTACGACGTGGCGATCGAAACGATATTGGAGAAGCGCGGCTCGAAATCCTCCGGGGAGATGTTGCTGGCGTACAAGGAGGCGGGAAAGCTTCTGCGGCTGGCCAAAAAGACCAACAACGATATCGAGTCGGCGTTGAACAGGATGGAGCGCAGACGGCCAACCGAAAGCGTCGGAGCCTATTTCCATATGATGGTGAAACTCGTGTCCTCCGCCCTTTCTCTAGTCAAATGTGAATCGGTGATATGCACCAATACGCACGAGATAACCTCTATCTTTGGCGAATCGCAGGAGTTCGAACCCGAGAATATGCTGAGATCCTTTTCGGAAGTGGAATCCAAGTTGAGAGCGAAATTCATACTGTTGGTCGCCGCCGCCGAGCCCAACCTAGCCAAAGAGAGAGCGAAAAACAGGAAAGTCCTTTCAGGAGCCGACAGAGCTAGATACGACGAGGCGCTAGCGATTTTGAAGGAGAGTTTCCGGAGGTAGCGCGCCTATCGCGTTTTACGCGTTCATCCGCGTCAACGTTCCTCCGTATGGCGTTTGAACCCGGGCACCTCGTCTACCGACATAGGGCGCACGTCCCGGCTCTCTCCGCAATTTGGGCAGCTGCGCATCGCCTCCACTTTCACGAAACGCTGCATCGTGCTCAACCTTTCCGCATCTATTTTCCGCGGAACGACGTAATACACATATCCGCAATGTCCGCATTTCCACGCCATTCCAACGTCGCCGCCGCAGTAAGAGCATTTCACCTTGGGATTCTGGGGGTCCACGATACGCGATACTTGGAGTTTCTGGCATTTTTTGCATATCACCGCTCTCAGGGCTCCTGGAGGCGGCGGAACGGGAGCGTTTAGAACCGCGTGTATAATTATGCCCGCCAAACAAAAAAACAGCAATACCGCGATGACGATGTTGCGCGCCCGTTTGTTTTGGAGAAAAGACATTATCGCTTCCATATCGAACCCTTTCTACGGTTTGCCCATATCGTAATGGCCTCTTATCTCCCCGTCGGACAACGCCCTTTTATAGGCCATGAACTCGTCCATCAAGCCTTGGAACGGGAATTTGATTATCCAAGTGTTTTCCAGCGATTCGTCTCCTTTGGCATATGTGCTGGGACTCCAGTATTTCCGGTAGCATCCGGCTCCTCCAAGGATCAAGGGGACTCGGCGCTTGGAGCATTCGACCCAGTCCGTGGCGGTGGCGGTGTAGGGATTCTCCTCGGTCGTGTTTATGAATTTCCCCAAAGGCTTGCCGTTGATGAACACCGTTATTTGCCCTTTCGCCTCGCCCGTGGCGGGATCCTTTTTCAGACATTTGTAACGCAAGGCCAAATGGACCCAGCCGGCCTTGTCGAAGTCGATTTCGGTGTTCGGCCAGGTGCCGCATGTCGTGAACACATCCACGTCGAAGGAGCCCTGTCCGAACTTGCCGGCCCAGGGCATGGAGTATATGTCGTATTGGCAGGAGGCGTCTTTTGCCGTTCCCCAAAGCGATTTAGAAAACGGACAGTCCCCCAAGTCCAGCTTGTCGAACTTAATCCAACAAAGAATAGTGAATCCGTTGTAAGGCGTGAAATTCAACTCCTTGGTTGTCGGAATCAACACGTAGGTGTCCACCCCATTGAATTTGAGAGCCCATTTGTATCGCCCGAAGCGTCCGGCCCTGACCCATTCGAAGTTGTGGCGCGCCGTGGGGCTTCTGTTGTTTTTCAACAGGCCGTCGTAGAACTCTGGCGCGAAATCGGACGACTCGGAGCCGGCGGCGCTGTTGACCAGCTTGTCACCGGGAGGGGGGGTGCAGAAGGCCCAGCCATCTCCTTGGAAATTGAAGTTCACGACGCATGTGGGGTCGTTGCTGCAGGAACGGTTGAAGGCCAGCCAGCGGGCGTATTTGGCTTGTATCTTCGCCTCTCTCAACATCGGGATGAACAGCGCCATCAATATCCCTATGATAAGAAACACCATCAGGATTTCTATCAAGGTGAACGGATTGCGCGTTGACATCGGATCGCGGCGGATGCGCTTGGAGCCGCGTGCTGGCGGAATGGACGCCGAAAGCGTGGCGCTGTTTTTCATTTTTCCACCTCCAATCGTTCTTATTTGCAATTCTAGCATATCCTGGCGCGGGACGCAAGACCACGTCCCGATCATTTGCCGAGCATGCGGCATGCCATTGGGGAATGGATTCGATTTTTCCGCGTGAAACGCGGATTAGGCGTTTGCCATTTCGGTTGGACGGCGCAAGGTAGCGGCGGTTTTTCCATAGATTTTTGTTCGAGATATCTAAGAATGGCTGAAAATCCGAAACAGTTGAGGATATTGACGTCGCTGTACGAGCCGTTGACGCTGCCTTCCGGGGAGGTGGAGCTCGACTTGGGATGCGGCAAGGGGCGTTTCGCCGCCGCCGTGGCTGGCAGGTTTCCCGAGCGCCGCGTTTTGGCGGCGGACGTGATGCTCGGACGCTTGAGAAAGGCCGCGGGGAAAGCGGAACGCGGAGGGGTGGCGAATATGGAGTTTCTCCGGGTGGAGGCGTGGATGCTGGTTGGCAGGATGCTTCCCGCCGGGTCGCTCGCCCGCGTCCATATCCTTTGTCCCGATCCCTGGCCGAAAAAGAAACACAAGGGGAACAGATTGATAAGCTCGGAGTTCGTTTCCAGGCTGGCCGTCGCCCTGCGTCCCGGGGGCGTGTTCCATTTCGCCACCGATGACGAGGAGTACATGGAGTCGACGGAGCGCGTGGTGGAGGCTTCCGGCCTGTTCTCCGTTTCGGACGCGTCATTGATCAAGGACGTGTCGGACATCAAGACCGAATTCGAGCTGCTCTGGGAAAGGGAGGGGCGGACGGTTGGCCACCGCGCCTGGAGCGGGAAAGACTCCGCGTGACTCTCCATCCTTTTTCGCCGGGTGGCCGCGGCGACGCCCATGGCCGGCCCTGGATCACCGTTCAGCGTCCTTTTCGTCGAATTTCACTTGGGGCGCGGTGAAGTCGACCCAGAACAAGAAGCGGGTGTTTGGCGCCTCCTTTAGGATGGCGCGGCCGATGGCCGATGCGGGGAACGGCTTCTTTTTCCACCATTTGGCGTCCGCCTTGTACCCGAATTGGAAGCCGACCGTCTCCTTTTTGTACGCGTCCGCCCAATCCGCGAAATCCGCGAGAAGCCCCCGTATGTTTTTGAAGTCTTGGCTGTCGCTGAGGAACCACAGTCTCGGATGGCGGAACGTCGGGGGCATGTGGGATGTGTCCCAGTGCTTCAGGAACAGCGTGAAGTTTGGATTGAACGACAACACTTTCTCCAGCCATCGTTTGGCGTCGGCGTCCGGAATCGGGGCCCCCTCGTTTTTTGGGGAGCCTTTCGTTTTATACCATTCCGCGTCGACGCCATAGCCTATGACGCACGGATGCTTTCCGAACGCGGCGTTGGCTATCTCCAGGCATTCGACGACGTCGGCGTCTCCCGGTTCCAACTGGATTATCGCCTTCACTCCCGCCTTGTCGTACGCCTCCAGGGCCTTCTCGTGGTCGATCGAGGCCTTTGGATTGAACCAGTCCACTCCTTTCGGTTTCGATGCTCCTTTCGGTTTGGCGAACTCCATCTCGCAATGGCCGTCGTCCAGATATATCGACACGATCTCTATCACGACTGGAACGAACTTTTTACCATCGCCGCTCATGGCGGACGCGAAGCGTTTAGCTTTTTCCGCCCACCAGGCGTTGTCGCGGCAAAGCTCCGGCTTTTTCTTTTCCCAACTGTAGCTCGACCGCCTAAGTCCCGCGTAGAACGCGGAAGCCGCTTGTTTCCCGTCCGAATCGTCCGCGGAAACGGTGGATAGCGTAAGCGCCGCCGAAACCGCCAAGACCATACGCCATAGCGTCCACGCCGTTTTCATTCATCCATCCTTTCTTTTTCCGTCGCGCGGAGGCCGGGTGGCGTGACGGCGCGACGCGTCATTTCTCGAAAAGGTCGTCACCATCCAGTATCCCCTTCCAGCCGTCGTCTTTCTTTTTCCCTTTCGGATATTTTTTGTCGAGGGAGTCGAGAACGTGTTTCGGGAGATGGAACGTTTGTCTGCTCATCGCTCCTCCCAGAGAGCCTTTCGGGCCTATCACGACCGCGTTGCGCTCGATTTTGTAATCCAGTCCGCCCAGCAGGCATACATAGCGCACCACCTCTCCGAGGGGGATATTCGAGAGCTCCAGCGTTATCTTCTTTTGTTTCGAGGCGTTCCCCCGCACCGCGAAATTCACCCCCTTGCCCGAATAATCCAGCTTTCTGGATTCTTGTCCGAGATAGCGGACGACCGAGTTCAAATCGGTGTTTTTGAACACCACATGCCGTATGAATATGCTTTTCAGTTTCTTGTGTGTGTCCGCCTCGCCCGCCGCGCATGCCATGGCCGCTAAAAACGCCACCAGCGTTATGACGCCCGTCTTCATCTCGCACCTCCCTTTTCCGAATCCCCGATTACGCCCGAATCCATAACTGGAAACGTTTGGAGCGGGCGGGATATTGCCCCTTCGCGGCAAAATAGGATTCCGGTTGTCCGCCCGGATTCCATTTTTCCGCCGGGACATGGAGCGGAAAGCTGGTGGTTTCAGGCGTTATCCAGTCGCGGATTTGGCGTACGGAACCCTATTCTCCCTAAAAGCGTCGTCGTCTCGTGGTCGGGAGTTTCAAGCTCCACCTCGTAGGCTGTCGGTTCGCGGCGGAATTCGTAGCCGCCCCTCAGTTTTTCGAAGCCTTCCGTGGCGCGCCGCAGGGCGTCGTCGTCCCGTCGTATGTCGTAGGCCGCGTTGACGGCGTGGCGCGCCGCCTCCAGTGGCTCCATCCCCTTGTTGGGTATTCGAATCGCCGGGTTTTCCGGTGGCGGAATCTCGGGCGTCCAGTCGTCGAGCGGAAGTCCAAAGAAACGGGCCAGAGCCCTGACGCTCGCCATGGTTCCGTTCGCTTTTCCCTCGATGGAGTATCCGGCTATGTGCGGGGTGGCGAAGTCGAGAAGCTCCAGGAGTCCAGCGTCGATGTCGGGTTCGTTTTCCCACACGTCAAGGGAGGCTCCGGCCAGGCGTCCCGCGGAAAGCGCGGATTTAAGAGCGTCGTTTTCGACGACCGCTCCCCTCGAAGTGTTGACCAGGATGGACGAATCGCGTAATCCACCGATGAATTCATAGTCCGCCATATGGAACGTGGGATGCGGACCGCCTTTCTCCAAGGGGACGTGGAACGTTATCATGTCGGCTTCGCCACGGACGCGCCCGATGGGGTGGAAACCCCCGATTTTACGAAGGAGTGGCGACTCGAATCCAGCCGCTTCCAGCGGCGGGTCGTTCGCCAAAACCTCCATTCCGAGGATATCCGCGAGTTCCGCGACTTTCGAACCCACATGTCCGAAACCGACCACGCCAATCGTTTTGCCGCGGGGGTTGAACGACTCCAGATTCAGAATCAGCGACGCCATATACTGCGTCACCGCGGAGGAATTGCATCCCGGGGCGTTGACCCATTCGATTCTCCGTTCCGCGCAATACGCGGAGTCGATGTGGTCGTGCCCAATGGTGGCGGTGGCGATGAACCGCGCTTTCGAGCCGTCCAATAGCGCGGGGCCGCATTTCGTTCTGGTTCGGACGACCAACGCGTCGGCGTCCGCCACGTCTTCAGGCGCGATCTCCGCGCCCGGAACGTACGCGACTTCCGCGAACGGCTCGAAGACCCCGCGGATGAAGGGGATTTTGTCGTCCACCACTATTTTCATTTCTTATCCTCGTGGTATTCGGCGTCTTCGTTGACCGCCCAGGGATCGCGCTTCCCGCCGGACGCGATCTCCGCGGCGAGGAGCCCCGTCTCTATAGAATGGTCCATATTGTTGTATCTGAACTGGCCGTAGCGCCCTATGGGAATCAGGTTGGGCACGGAGTCCACGGCCTTCCTTATCGTCGCCAAGTGTTTTTTATATTCCCCGAAATAGCAGGGGTAGGCCTTCGAGTATCTCACGACGGCGAACTCTGCGTCTTTCGGGATCTCTTTCGCGAATCCCAGCTTGGACAGATCGTCCATCGCCATCGAGAAAAGACGCTTGTCCGGAGCGTTCCACTTGTCGTCGTTCTCGTCGGCGAAATACTCCAGGCAGATAGACGCCGCGTCGGGACCGGGAACCATGTCGGAACTCCAGTTGTGGAAAAGGGTCATGCGGCCCGCTTTGACGTCGTCGGAGTTGAGATATATCCAGTTGTCATCCACCGGGGGGCGGACGGACGCGGCTACCTCCACCGTCACCAGCGAGCGGTAGCGGAGGTTCCCCGCGGCTTCCGCGAGCCCGGGGAAATCCCCCGCGGCGTCCAGAAAACGGGCCAAATCGTCGAGCGGAACGCTCGATACCACCCAGCCGTCCTTCCCCACCGGGAACCGCTCCGTCTTCCCGTCGGGCGTCGAGGCGAGCACCGCCTCCACACTGCCGTTCCCGTCCAAATCGACCCCCGACGCCTTCCGCTCCACAAGTATTTTCGAACCGGCAGCCTCTATTTTAGAGGCCATCGCCTCGTACATCATTCCGGCCCCGAGACGGGGATAATGGAATTTCGAGATCAAACTGGCGTGTCTAGTCGACGGAGACAGGGCTCTCGACAACATTTTTCCCAAAGAGAGCGCCCTGATCCGTTGAGCGGCCCACTCGGCGTCGATGGAGGATGGCTTCACACCCCATACCTTGCGCGTGTATCCCTCGAAAAATATCTCGTAGAGTGTGTCGCCGAACCGATTGCGCACCCAGTTCTCGAAGCCGTCCTCTGGAGACAACGGAAACACCCGGCGCTTGAGATAGCTTATCGCCGCTCCCGCGGAGCGGGCCATCCCTAGTTTCCAGGCGACGTCCAAAGGCTTCAGGGGGTAATCGAAGAACATTCCCTCGTAGTGGATCCGCGTCTTGCGCGGACGCTCGACGAAGTCGTCTCCGAGAACCTCGCGCCACAGTGCCTCGACGCGTTGGTTTTTCGTGAAGAAACGGTGGGGGCCTATGTCGAAACGGAATCCGTTCCTTTCGATGGTCTCGCAGAGGCCGCCAACGCACCGGTTCTTTTCCAGCAACAAACATTCGGCGCCGCG